>Ga0214192_1000838_pt1 | contig 18177 bp, 13 predicted proteins | sample TroBogEpilimnion_44_FD_153030 | JGI IMG/M metagenome (GOLD analysis project Ga0214192, IMG submission 153030) | Freshwater microbial communities from Trout Bog Lake, WI - 29JUL2008 epilimnion | ecosystem: Environmental > Aquatic > Freshwater > Lake > Epilimnion/Euphotic zone | place: Trout Bog... | reverse complement strand
GACTCGGCAAGATCGTATCAATGAAACCAGCCTCGGCTTGTATTATGAGAACAAGGTTCAATGGGCGGAGAAATTCAGAACCATCGCCGGAGTTCGTGGGGACATCCTGAATTTCAATGTGTCCGACCTCGACCCTGCCAATTCCGGAAATCATACAACGGCCGTTGGCAGCCCCAAGTTGAGCCTGATTTTTGGCCCATGGGCGCAGACTGAATTTTACCTGAACGGCGGATACGGTTTTCATAGTGAGGATGCACGAGGAACTGCAACTACCTTGAATCCACCTCCCAATCCTTCAACTGCGACTCCATTGCCCGGAGTTTACCAAACAAAAGGTGCGGAAGTGGGGCTGCGAACATTAATTGTTCCCAAACTCCAGAGCACACTTTCGTTTTGGTATCTCCACAGTGACTCCGAGTTGCTTTATGCCGGGGATACTGGACAAACCGATGATGTGCAGATTCCCAGTGATCGATACGGCATTGAATGGGGAAATTACTATTCACCAACCAAATGGTTGACCTTTGATTTTGATTACGCCAATTCAGTCGCACATTTTGTCAGACCGGATGCAGATGGTGGAACAGGGGTTCCTGAAGCGATCAGGCAGGTCTTGGCGGCCGGCATAACGCTGCATGATGCAAGGCATTTTTCAACCAGTCTTCGCTTGCGATATTTCGGGCCGCGAAACTTGATATCTACCTCCAAAGCGAACTCTGCTGAGACCATCCTGCTGAACTGGAACGCAAGTTATCATTTTAACAAGACATGGAGTGTCAGCGTGGACATCTTCAACCTGCTTGATCGACGCGACCATGACATTGATTATTATTATCAATCGCGTGTGGCTTCAGGCGGGGGAGCTGTGACACAAACTCATTTCCACCCCGTGGAACCCATTCAGGCAAGGTTCGGATTGAGTGCTCGTTTTTGAAATGAAGAAACAGCCTTATATGTGAAATTGAGCGCTCTCAAACATAGTATTCTTGCATCACTCCTATTTCACTTGGTGGTTCTGGGCAGTGTTGTTCTGGTCGGAAACTTATGTCCTGTGAAAGAAGTGCCAATTGAAGTGCCTTCCATCAGAATAACTTTATTGCCGCCTTTTGAGGAAGCGAAGGCCGGTTTTGTAACCCTTCAAACATCTCATCCATCCCCACCTCAGCCCAAATCAGAGATGCAGCAAACCCAAGAAGAGCCGAAACTAGATTTACCAAAACCGGTAGCACCAATCGAAAAAACGGCTCACTCTGAAACTGAGGTGCAAAATGCCCGCATTGTTGCGCCAAATATATCGGCTTCAACCAAATTAAGCGAAGCAGGAAGCCCGCAAGCAACCAAAAAAAGCAACGAAAAAGCTCTAGGTGGACCAGGCGCAGCGCAGGAAAATGGGGCTCAGGGTTATACCTTTGCAAAACCAAAGTATCAGAATAATCCTGATCCAACATATCCAACCATTGCGCGTCGCAGACATCAGGAGGGCGTGGTGATTCTTGTCATTCAAGTCACTGCGAACGGTAAGGCAGCCAAGGTTTTCGTTAAAAAATCCTCAGGTTTTCCATTGTTGGACGAAGCCAAAGCTCCCGGCATTGCTGGCGGTTCTGGTGGTTGGATTTTTTCATCCGGACAGTCCGGCGGTTTGGCATTGCGAATCAATGCAGCCACTGACGGTTCCGGCGGCTCCTATATCGATTAATTTATTCTCGGATCCGGAACCACCATCGGTAACCAGGTGCCGGTTGACACGAATAAGTGGATGCACCTGGCGCTGGTGAATCAAAACGGGGTCACCACCTTCTATACCAACGGTGTTCCTTGCGGGGCCAGCGATACCGGCAATGCCACCACCTCCGCCGGAGATATGTATATTGGAACTCCCAATGATAACCAGGCATATTCCGGTTATCTGGACGAAGCCCGCATCTTTACCTTTGCACCGGGTGCCTTCACCACCAACGACTTGCTGCTGCGTGCCGCTGGTCCGAACTTGTTGTTCCAACCCCAATCCGCCTCTGTCTGGACGGGTGGTGCCGCTCCCTTCAGCACAACGGCCTCGTTCGACAACAGCCTGACTTATCAATGGTACCGTGGCAGCTCCATCATAAGCGGAGCCACCAGCAATGGTTACCTGCTTCCCGTGGTGGCCACCGGCGACAGCGGCAGCACTTTCAAAGTTGTAGTCACTGGCTCCGGCTCCGTTACCAGCAGTGTTGCGACACTGACGGTTGTGGCTCCGAATCCCGCCAATGTGGCTGCTTACAGGAACGTAATCACCGCGGAACCCAGCCTCATCGCCTACTTCCCTGTGGACGGCTGCAGCGGCTCGGTTCTCAGCAACAGCGTGAACGCGAACTACACTGGCATCGTGGAAGGCAATGCTTCCTATGATGGACGCACGGATCGTTCCTTCGGACAGCGCGCGCTCTCGTTCAATGCGGATGGCGACGTTCAGATCCAGAATAACCCGGCCTACGAATTCGCCAATGGCAACGGTACTATCGAAGCCGTGGTCAATTGCAGCTCGGCGTCAGCTCAGCCCATGACCATATTCAGCGAGGCTCAGGATAGCGGTCAGTCGCTCTTCTACTCCTTGGCGTTCTCTGCCAGCGGAAGCTCGCTCGTTTACTCCAATGATGCAACATTGCTGACCTGGGTTGTTCCAGGTGGCTTGCTCGGAGCCAACCATCATGTGGCTCTGGTATTCGACAGCGGAACCAATGTGACCCCCTATATCGATGGTAACTCCCTCGGAACCCAGACTCAGTCCGGTTTCGGCTACACCACTGGCGGCCAGTTCTGGATTGGCGCCATTGGAAGTTACGACACGGACAATCGCTTCATCGGAACCATCGACGAGCTCGCAATCTATAGCACCAATTTGTCCGCCACCAAGATTCAGGGACATTATACCAAGTATCATTACGGCACCAACAGCGCTCCTCCCGTTATCGCCAGCCAGCCCAGCTCCAAGAGCGTTCTGGCCGGTGGTTCGCCTGTTCTCCAGGTCAACGTGACCGGAGCCTTGCCGCTCAACTTCCAGTGGAAGTCCAACAACGTGGCGATTCCTGGTGCCAACACCTCCTCGCTCACCATCTCGAATTCCACGACCAGCTCCAGCGCTAACTATACGCTGACCATCTCCAACGTGTTCGGCGTGACCAACACCACCCCCATTGCTCTGAACTTCACAGCTCCTCCCAAAGGCTATGCAGCTCAAGTCATGAGCGATAATCCCAGTGCTTTCTGGCGCTTGGGAGAGTCGTCCGGATCGACCGCAGTGGATTCCGTCGGATTCAATGACGGAACTTATGCTTCCAGCGGCGTAACTCTTTCCGCAGGCGGCTTCCCCGGGGATCCCCATACTGGCACCCGTTTTGATGGTAACGTCGGTCGCGCAATCATCCCGAATAGCTCGGTACTGAATCCCAGCACTGCCTTTACCATCGAGTTCTGGGCCACCCTCAGTCGTTATGGGTTCTTCGTTCCTGTGTCCTCCATGAACCGTCCCACACGCGATAGCGGTTACGAGTTCTACATTGATGGCAATGCTGCAGGTTATGAGTTCCATACTGGTCCCGGCGGTTATGCCATGATCACCTATGACGACCATGTCCCCGCTACCGAAACCTGGTCTCATGTCGTTGGCGTTTACGACGGCACTAACATCTTCCTGTATGTCAATGGTCAACCCGGCGACATCAGCAGCCAGTCCACCTTGCCGACCGGTGAGGACAATTGGATGCTAGAAGGAACTTCTCCTGTCATCCCTGACACAGCCGAGCCGTTTTATATCGGCAGCCGAAGCGACAACACTCACTTCTGGGCTGGCAGAATGGCCAACGTTGCCTTCTACAACTACCCGATGAGCCCGACTCAAATCCTCAACCATTATAACTACATCAATGTGCCGACCTTCGGCACACCTGTCATCAGCAGCGGTACGCTGACCCTGCCATGGACCGGTAGCTCCACAGCCGTTTCCACAGCCGTCATTCAACAGTCCACAGACGGTAAGACCTGGACTGCGGTTCCCGGCAATCCGAACCCGCTGGTCATCTCAGTGAAGAACGCTCCGAAGGTGTTCTACCGCATCGCGCAGTGAGATCAATATAGCTAGCGTCCTCGAGGGACTTCACGGGGACCGGGCACTGCCCGGTCCCCTTTTTCTTTTCCAGCCTTCGCTGTCTGTCACCTTCCCACAAACCGCCGTTAAAACGTGGCTGCCACCCATGGCCCGATGGGTGCTTGATATTTGACCCATGACTTCCTTTAATTCTGGTAAAATAATCCCCTAAGAGGCTAGAATGTCCGCCGATTTATGTATTCGCCGAATCTGGAAACATTCTTAAAACTGGCGTCGCAGGGAAATGTCATTCCCGTCACACGCCGTCTGCTGGGCGATTTCGAAACGCCACTCTCCGCCTATAAAAAAATCCGGGGCCAGGGCGAATCCTTTCTGTTTGAATCTGTGGAGGGCGGCGAACACCTGGGGCGTTACTCCTTTGTGGGCTGCAACCCGCGCGCCGTGATCCGTCAGGTGGGGGATAAAATCGAATACATCGAGAATTACATGGTCACCCGCACCTACACGGTGGCGCATCCAAAGCCCGGCGAGACCCTCGCCCCGGGAACCGTCCGCGACGGTCTGGAAGTGGTGGAGCAGGTCATGAAAGGCTACAAGCCGGTGAGCATTCCCGGTCTCCCGCGTTTCACCGGCGGTGCGGTTGGATTCCTCGGTTATGAATTCATCCATGATGTGGAACCCATTGTTCCGCGTCCCGAACGCGATGATCTTCACACCCCGACACTTTATTTTATCATCGCCGATGAACTGCTGATTTTTGACCGGGTCACCCAGACCATCACCGTTCTGGTGAACGCCCTTTTGGAACCCGGTGAACCCGCTGAATTGATCTATGAGAATGCCGTGGGTGAAATCGAACGGCTGATGTCCCTGCTGGAACAGCCTACTGAAAACGTACCGGTTTCCGTTCCCTCTGAAATTCCAACCATTTCCGTGGAATCCAACATCACCCGCGAAAAGTTCGTGGCCAATGTTCTCAAAGCCAAGGAATACATCACCTGCGGCGACATTATTCAGGTGGTGGGTTCACAGCGTTTTTCCACACCCGTGAAATCCGAGCCGCTCGATATCTATCGCGCCGTTCGCTCCATCAACCCCTCCCCGTACATGTTCTTATTGGAGTTGCAGGGGATGTCACTCGTCGGAGCCTCTCCCGAACTGCATGTTCGCTGCGAAAGCGGCAAGGTGGAAATTCGTCCCATCGCAGGAACACGCGCCCGCGGAACCACTGAGGAATTGGATGAGGCCAATGAAAAGGAACTCCTCGCGGATCCCAAGGAACGCGCCGAGCACGTCATGCTGGTGGACCTGGCAAGGAATGACCTTGGCAGGGTTTGCAATTACGGTTCCGTGCACGTGAAAGATTTGATGATTGTGGAGCGCTACAGCCACGTCATGCACATCGTTTCACAGGTGGAGGGACAATTGAGCGGCGGAAGGTCCGTCTACGATCTCATGAGGGCCACCTTCCCTGCCGGGACGCTCAGTGGCGCACCCAAGGTTCGTGCCATGCAAATCATTTCCGAACTGGAACAAACCCAGCGCGGCACCTATGGCGGTTGCGTGGGATATTTCTCCTTTAATGGAAACCTCGATTGCTGCATCACCATCCGCACCGCTTTGATCAAGGATGGACGTGCCTATGTTCAGGCGGGCGGTGGCTGGGTCAACGACTCCACACCCGACGCCGAATTCGAAGAAACCGTCAACAAAGCAAAAGCCATGTTGAAGGCGGTTGCCTTGGCGGAAAGCTTCACCGCACATTGAAGCGACAATCCTTCCGGCTGCTATCCATTGAGTTTACTGTCCATTAGTGAATCCTTAATAAGCGCCAAGATCCGGCTCGTCAGTTTGGCAGCCATCTTCCGATGAAGGAGCCAGAAGAGGATTTCTTGAATCGGACCGCCCGGCACCCCTCGCTCGAATGCTTTTGCCAGATCATCCAACCGATTCTCGATGGGGGCACGAAAACTCTCGGCTTTGAGTTTTCCGGCAGGCCATGAGGGCGCCATCGGCGGATACGCTGCCGTTCCAAGAAGCGGTATCATCCTCAGGAATCTCGCACCGGAATCCTCCACCGAATGAACCTTCCTTTGCTGCACCGTCCAAGTTGAGAATACAGGATTGCCATCAGGAAACACAAAATGGGTTGCGAGAAATTCATGGGCATTGCAGCGCCCCAGCAAGAAATCGTGCTGCCGAAAATCACGACTCAAGAATCCCATGAATCCGCCCAGTCCGGCCGAGGCCAGTGCTGCGCCGCCGCAAATTTCTCCACGCCGCCCGGTCACCATAAACCGGCTGAAAACATATTCATCCGCAGCGAGCATCAGGTCCGCCGTGCTATATCGACACTGCGAAAGAAGGCTTGCGAGGAATCCGGGAATTTCTGAGAGGATACCTGCTCCATCAGAACGCCTGGTTACCGCTGAATCGGCGAAAGGATCGATTAGAATCAGCGCGCGACTCGCGGATTGGCCGTCTCGATAATTTCTTCCCGTCATGCCTGCCAGCGCTGAATGAACCAGTTCCAGCGGAGAATTATTTGTCGCTCCCCCATCCACGAAAGGGAACGAACAGGTTGAACTCATGTTTCCAAGCTCATAGCATAATGCATCCCAGTCCGGTTTCAACCAACGCACCTCGGCTTGACCCTCGAGCCCGATGATGGGTGCCGCGCGATAAGCGTAATGCACGAGGGGTCGTGAAATCCGGCGAACAGGAAACCCCATTGGAAAGGCGCTGGTGGCCATCGCAAATTCATTCAACAAAGACTCGTCCACAAATCCTTCCTCTCTGCGCCAGTGACTCAATCCAAAGGAATCAGGACGTAATGGCTGGGTGACTCCGGCCCGACAATCCATTTCGAAACGGACAAAATCCGCCGACTGCCGTAAGGACTGGATTGCCGATAAGGTCGGATGGCTACTCATCCCTTGGAATTGAATCTTGTAAGGCACCCCTTTCAAGTTGGTGAGCGTCATAAATAAAGTGAGCGTTTCATCAAGCCATCGACGTCCCTGGAATTGAAGTTCAATAAAGTCGCTGGAAGAAGTTCCATATTGAGACAGAGAATAGGCGGCTCTATCGAGGACTGCGCCGTTCAAAATGGATTCCACTGCTCCACCGGAAGCCAGATCTCCTGTCTCCAGCATGGGGGCGATATCGAGTTGGTTGACCCAGATATCAAAGAACGGGTTTCCCGTATTCGTGGAGCAGGTTGCCTCCTGAATTGGTGGAAAATTGCAATGAACACACTTTGATAAAATCGCTGCATTCACGCCCCCTCCCGAAGCACCTCCCACCGCCTTGAGAACCACCCGGCTATTGGGAGCCAGGGGATCCCCTGCTTGAAGGGCAAGGTCCCATTGATTCAGGGCTTCGACCAGGAAATCCAGGACACCTGCCATGTAAGCCCCGGTGGACACGGTTCCACCCAAAACGAGTCCAAGTTCAAACACACCTTCCGGAGGAGGCGATTGATTTAATGGGAAGAGGGTTTGCAGTTCTTGCTCGTCAGGAGCGGGAGGATTCCAATTCATATGTCTCGTGAGGTTGTTCCATTTGGCAACTTGAGGCAGTGGCACCCATTTTGATGCCTTACTTGATGCCATGATGAACACAAAACCTGGCCTCAACCCAAACCGCCCAGCGGCTGATGACGACTAAAAAACGGGGTCTTTTTCAATTTGTCACTTGACCCAAAGGTCAATTCGGTGACATTGAGCGCGGTTAATTTGAATTGGATCGATGAGTTCACTCCCTTGATTGCTCCACCGGTTGGAAAATCCATGGATGCCATTCATTTGCCAGACAACCGGAATCCATGTCCCAAGAAAAAAATAACGCGTTGGTGATCATATTGATCCTGGGGTCGCTCTGTACTTTAAGCCCCTTTGCGACGGACATGTACCTTCCAGCCTTTCCGGTGCTGGCAGCGGCCTTGCATACCTCCACGGCCAAGGTTGCCTTGTCCATGTCCAGCTACTTTGCCGGACTGGCGGCGGGGCAGTTGGTTTACGGTCCGCTTCTGGATCGGTTTGGAAGAAAACTTCCCCTTTATGCGGGCCTCATCCTTTTCAGCGTGGCCTGCCTGCTCTGCCTTCCGGCGAACACCATTCAATGGCTGGTGATGATACGGTTCGTCCAGGCGCTGGGAGCCTGTGCGGCGCAAGTCGCCGCGATGGCGATGGTAAGGGACTTCTTTCCAGTACATGAAACGGCGAGGATCATCTCACTGCTCATCTTGATTCTGGGGGTATCCCCGCTGCTGGCGCCCACGGTGGGAGGATTCGTGGCCGCGCATTTTGGCTGGCAATGGATCTTTATCATCCTGGCCGCTGTTTCCCTGATCAATCTCGCCTTATGCCATTGGTTTCTCCCAAACGGATTGCCGGCGAACCCCACTGTTTCCTTAAGGCTGGGCCCGGTTTGCCGCAACTTCCTCAAGGTTATGAAAGACCCACAATTTTTCACCTACTCACTCTCGGGATCTTTCGCCTTTTCGGGATTACTGGTTTATGTGGCGGGCTCCCCCATTCTGTTCATGGAAGTCTTCCATGTGAGCACCCGTGTTTTCGGTATGATCTTCGCCGGACTTGCCGTGGGCTTCATCGGAAGCAACCAGGTGAACGTGCTGTTGCTCCGGAAATTTTCGAGCGAACAAATCTTCCTTTTCTCACTGGTGGCAACCTGTCCGCTGGCCTTGTTTTTTCTGACGGGCGCATTTTGTGGATGGTTTGGACTGTGGTCGACACTGGTGCTGCTTTTCATCATATTGTCCGTGCTGGGACTGGGATTTCCCAACGCCGCAGCACTTGCCATGGCTCCTTTGGAAGACAATATCGGAAGCGCCTCCGCCCTGCTTGGATTTCTTCAGATCGGCATTTCGGGACTCGCTTCCGCGAGCATTGGATTTTTTGATTCACACTCCATGCTGCCCGTGGTTTTGGTATTGGCCGTGACCTCGTGGATTGCGCTGGCCATTTTATGGATCGGGAAAAAGCGAATCCCTAGCTTGCGTTTCGTGGAAGAAAAAGGCGCTGCACCCGTGGTGCATTGATTTGATCCGGACAACTTCTCAAGGCGTGGGACTACGCCGGAGCCGGAAAAAGTGATTGGAATTATAGGCAGGGTACCACACGGCTCCATTAGTGACGCTACCTTCCCCGAGGATATTTCCAAAGGAGTTCCAAGGTCCGGCTTGACCTGAGGTTCCGCTGGTTTGAACCTGATAAGTATAGCCGGGAACGGCTTGAAAATTGATGGTGAACATTGCATTGGCCAGCGTGTAACTGGTGATAAAGGGTGACGGAACCCAGTTCTCCGAGGGAAAAGCCAGGGGCTCGGGAAATCCATCCGGATCGCGTGTGCTGCAATCACCATCATCGCATAAAGGATTCCACTGCGACTGGGGAAGGCTGTTGTCGATGATCGCCTGACGGATCTTCATCACATCCTGCAAATTATGAGCGCGGCCATTGGCCGCGATATACAAGGCCACCAAACCCGTCACATGCGCCGCCGCCGCGCTAGTTCCGGTCATGTTGGTATAACCGCTGTTCGTGTAAGTGGAAAAAATATTCACTCCAGGAGCACAAACATCGATCGCCATTCCGGGTGACTGAACATAACAGGGTGATTTGGAATTACTGCTGTAATTGGAGTTATCCCAAATCCAGTCTCTCGAAGGATCCATCGCACTCACCGCCATGACTTCCGGCAGGGCGGCGGGAATGATGAAATTGGGGATATTTGTGGGGGACACTCCGTTTGAGCTATTCCCCATGATATCAACGCCCATATTTCCTGCGGCCGCGATAAACACGATGCCCTGGCTGACCAGATTGAAAATGGCGTTGTGAATGGCCGTATAAGGGACACCTCCTGTCGCAGGACCTCCAAGGCTCGCATTCACGATGGAAATCTGGTTCGCGTTGGAGGAGATGTAGTCGCATCCGGCAAGAAACTGGGACCATGAACCTTTGTAAACATTCGAGAGGACTTGCACTGACCATAAGCGCGCTCCGGGAGCCACACCCACGACTCCGTTGCCATTGTCCAAAGCACCAATGATTCCCGCAACGTGGGTTCCATGCCCGATACGATCGTCCCCGTTGTCGCCACTCCCGGTAAAATCCGCCCAATGAACCACGTTCAAGTCCGGATGATTGGTTTGAATACCGGTATCCATGACCGCAACATCCACGTTAATGCGATGATCCCCTCCATCAATATGGGCAACAGGAAAAGCGGGGATGTTCATCCGCTGAACACCTGCGGGGATATTCGTGCCAAAGGCCCGCAGTCCACCATCGATTTCCACCGCTTCCACCCTGGAATCCTTGCGAAGACTCACCGCCATTCTGGGAGTCAAATTCACCGCGAAACCATTCAGCGCTTTCTTGAACTGATGATGAGGCTTCAATTTCAACTGGGCGATCAGAGCCTCCTGGTTGACACCACTGCGAAGGGTGACGATAAAACTTTCACCGGAAGACTCCCCGTTGGTTGGCGGCAAACAGGTTGTTGAACCATGGGCACTGGGGCAGATAGCCCGAAAAAACAGAAGGAGACTCAGGCCATAAGCCAGCCATGGAGCACTGTGTCTACCAGAGTTCATTGGATCGCAATTCCCGCACCACCCAAAATCCGGTAAATCCCATGCCAGGCTAAAATCAGGGAAGCTGCGTTTCGGAGCGCAACCCATCTTTCAACCACGCAGAAACCGATTTTAGCAGTATCAAATATAATATCATAGATAGGAGGCCGTTACAACCGGAAGGTTCCCGATTATGTTTGGCAGGTTTCAGTCACGGTTTGAGGTCAAAATGCCCCAAAAAAAACTTCACTCTATTTCTCTTCAGGCTTCCCGGACAGCTTTGACTTGGAAAAAGCATTCGGCCGTTGCATTGACAATATCTCCGCAGCCTCGCGGCGAACGGATTCGTCGGGTTCGACATCAGATCGGGCCCATGGCTCCAATTGTTTTGCCAGCCGATAACGCGCTGGCCGATAGTATCTTAGGGAATGAAGAGCACCAAACCGGACCACTGGATTGGTGTTTGCCATCAATTGCTTGAAATGAGCCTCCATCTTGGTCGCCCATTGAACCGGAAATTCGGGCAGTGGCTCGGCATTCTGATTCGTCCCGGGAGTCATGACTGCTGAAGGATCCGCAAAATCCCTTAACCTTCCCACCATTTCGGCGATGGCCTCGGGCTCGGGGTCATAATTCTGAACCAACTTGAGGGCGCACCGGCGCACGGTGGAATCGGGGTCCAGCACCGCTTTTTGAACCACTTGGACAATTTCAGGCCGGCTGCCCGGGATAATCGCAAGCGCCTCCAAGGCAGTGAATCGGACGTATGGGTAAGAATTGGTCATGGCCTGAAGCAAAAGGGCTTGGGCGGACTCTGCCGCCCCGGACATGGAAGGCCAGGCTTGCCCCCAGCGATACCGACCCCGGTTTTGCTGCGTCCTATCGGTCTCCTGCGCCAACGTCAAAAGCATGGGATAAATCCGGGGATCCTTGCTGGCTGAGGATTGAATGACATACACCAACTCTATCTGGCTCATTCGAACCATGCCGCTTGCAAGATGGGTTTGGGAAATCCGGTTTGGAGGATTCAAATACTCCTGCGTCCAATCCACATGCCTTCCGGAAGGATAACCATTCTCCATGGAATAGTATTTCTCAACGAGATCAATCAAATCCGAGGTGATGAAGGAGCGGGTCTTTTGATCCAGACCGTGGAGTAATTGGAGTGCAATCAACCGCCGGCCATTGGGGAATTCTGCTTTCGGCAAAAACTTCCTCCACCACGGGCTTATTCGATTCCAAAAAGAATAGTACCACATGCCGGACGGCTTATCAGGATCTCTGCGTAAAATCTCCAACAATGGACCGCAGGCATTGCTTCCCATCTGTTGAATGGCGAAAACGGCATTACTGTAAGTGGCGGATTCCGTGCCCCCGGAAACGCTCCGATCCAGGTCTTTGAACCAGGAGGAAAACGGACGCCCCTGATAACTGGGTTCCTGGTAAAACGCCAACTTGGCAGCAATAAAAAAAAGACCTATCGCGACGATGACCGCCGCGATAGGTAGAATTTTTCCAGGCTGCTTTTGTGTTTTCATGGTCATGCAGCTTTCATCCACTGCACGAACCTAACACATAAATGGGCCGGGACGGAAGACGGAATCAGGCCTCCGCTTCGCCGATGTGGACGACTTTGTAACCGCCCTTCGCCTTGAAATACAGGATCAGTAGCAGGAAAATCGCTGCCATGGTCAAGGGGATGCCCGAATCCACACGCAAGGTCATGCGGTTACCATCCGCGTTGGCTTTCACCACGGCTTGCTGGGAAGGAGTGCGCTTCTCAGGCTCTGCACTCTCGGCCTCTGCAAGTTTCTTGCCGTCGATACTGTTGACCGGGGCGAAAATCAGCCATTGGCTGGTGTTCTCGGATTTGTATTCCGAGTAAACCGCGGGACTATCCTTCTGCAAGGCTTCAGCGGCGAAACGGTCCGTGGAATATCCCAATCCAGGAGAACCCAGCAAACCGGCGGACATCATTCCCAGACCGCCCATGATGGAGATTGCCACCGCACCGCATCGGGGGAAACGGTCGGACGCCACGGCCAGCATCGTGGGCCAGAAGAAGCTCTTGCCGAGCGCGTAAACGGTCAATGCCACAAGGGCGAAGGTGAAGCTGTTGACATGGCTGATCAGATTCAAGCCCACGCATCCCAGAATGGAGCAGACTAGCAGCAGGTTCAGGGGTTTCAAACCGAGCTTGTGTTCAATGGCGTGACCGCAGAAGCGGAGCACGAACATCAACGCCGAGGTGTAAATGAACAGCTTGGTGCCATCACCTTGCTTGAGAATGTTGTCTTCAATGTTCTGGATCCAGCTATCGGAACCCAGTTCCACCGCACCCACCAGCACGTGGGTGATGATCAACACGAACAACAGCGGAGCACCGAAGCTCCAGCGACTGGCTCCCGCGAACCACAGGAACACTCCACCGCCAATGGCCATTGAGGCATATTGCCAGCCAATCGATTTAAAGAACTCGCTGCCGGTGAAACCTGAGAGAAGAGGTCCGAGTCCGTCCTTGCAGAACAGGAAAATAAACAGGCCGACCAGCAACGCGCCCAAAATACCAACGTCTTTCAACATTTCGCCGAACTTCAATCCCTTCAAGGAAGCTTCGGATTTGGGGAATTTCTGACCGACAAACATTGCACCGTAAGCCAGAGTGGGGATCAGGAAGCAACCCAACTGCATTTGCCAGCTGGATTTTTGCAGAACCGCGTGAATACCGGCGCCCAGAACCAGACCGGCAGGCCAGGAGGCATGCAGAATGTTCAAATAGTGCGTGCGGTTCTCGGGGAACAAGGTGGCCACCAGCGGATTCGCCACCGCTTCGAGCGTTCCATTCGCCACGGCAAACAGGAATGTGCCAGTCCAAAGATACACAAACGCCATCTGTTGGCTCATCCCGTCATGCGCCCCAAAGGTCACCAGCGCGGAAAGGATATGAAAGCCAAAAGCGGCTGCAGCCAACTTGCCGTAGCCAATGCGATCCACCACGACTCCGCCGATGATGATTCCGAAGCAAAAGCCGGTAAAACCCGCGCCGTTGATCAGACCGATCTGCAGACCGGTGAAATTGAATGCCTTGACCCAGTCACCAAAGATGCCGCCGCGAATCGCGAAACCGACGCCCGCAGCCAGAATGGCCATGAACCCGGCCGCCAACAGGCGCATGGGATGGGATGTTTGAGAGGATGATGTTGTATTTGACATGGATTTTGGAAATGAAAGCTTTTCATCCCCCCGATTGTCAATCCTAAACCGGATATTTTTGGCTCACACCGGGCATCACTTCGGACTTCACGCGAGGCTTTTGGATCCGGCACTCTTTCCATTGAGCCCAAGGCTTGCCTTTTTACGGGATGCGTTCATTTTATCCTTCATCGGCGAGCCAACCCATATGAAAGAATCTTACATCGCGGCGAAGGAACGTTGGGCCAGAAAAATGGCGGGCAAGGAAAAACCTGCCGTCCGCTCGGAGAACCGTCTTCCTCCAGGCCAGCGGCAGGTCCATAACTTCCCCGTGCTCGACCTCGGAATCCGACCCGAGGTGAAACTGGAGGATTGGCGCTTGAAAATCGGCGGGCATGTGGAGAATCCCGTGACGCTGGATTGGAACCAATTCCTCGCGCTACCCCAGTTCAAGGACACCAGCGACTTCCATTGCGTCACCACCTGGAGTCAGTTTGACATGGAATTCGAAGGCGTCGCGTTCTTCACCCTGGCCGAGCTGGTCAAACCCAAACCCGAGGCCACCCACGTCTTTTTCAAAAGTTACGACGGCTATTCCACCAATAATCCCCTGGATGTCTGCATGGACGATGACGTAATGATCGCCCATTCCTGGAATGGCAAACCCCTGACCCGCGAGCACGGCGCCCCCGCGCGCGTGATCATTCCCAAACGCTATGCGTGGAAAGGAGCAAAGTTCATCCGCGAAATCACTTTTCTGGATCGCGATATCCTGGGTTTCTGGGAAGTGAGAGGATATTCCAACACGGCGGATCCGTTTACGGACGACCGGTTTTCCGGGACTTAACTTATTCGTTGCAAATTTGTTTTTGCATGGCGAAGCGGCGCAGTGGCACGCCCCGGCACTCGATCTCCTCTTCGTGATCGATCTCAAATCCGCAGCTCTCAAAGAAAGTTCTAGCCGCCAGACTCGCCTCGGCAAAAACCCTGGATGCCCCCGCCACCAGCATCGCCGCCTCCGCTTGTTTATAAAGACGTGTCGCAACACCCTGTCGCGCGAAGTCGGGATGGGTGAACAGAAGATCAAGGTGTCCATTATCTTCGTAGGAAACAAAGCCCGCTATGACACCGCCATGCTCGGCGATGATGGTATGCAGTGACGCAAATCGCTTCTGCCATCGCGCCACATCCATTTCGTCGGGAGCCCACGCGGTCAACTGCTCCGCATTGTAAAAAGGGGCAGCCAGCGAATGGATGGAGGAGTGAAATACCGTAATGACTCGTTCCGTGTCGGAAACTTGGTATGGGCGATGGTTCACAGTCAATATAATAGCCACAACAGTATCTCATCCAACAAGATTTTCCCCAGTTCGATGATCCTCAAAAGATTAATTGATCCGGCAGGGTTCATCACATTTTTTTACCATGGGATGGAACTGGAAATGACGTACCGAGTTACGCTTGGCAGTTGGTCAAACCGAGAACATCGATCAGTGCAGCACCGTGATCCATGACCCGATTCAATTCGCACTCGATTTTCGCCAAGAATCATAGAATACTCCCGGCATGGCTTTTCCGCACCGATTTTGAAAAGGTGATGGAGTCCAAGGCCCACCGCCAGTGGTTCGCTATGAAGACAAAAAGACAAGCCTATTGTCCCCGGGAAAAGCGAGCCGTTTCGATGGAAGCAATTCTTACAGCGATACTTGATGACGATCGACCAAGGGCGACGGAATTGCTGAAGGCCGACCCCGGTTTCGCCACACGCCTTATTGACGAGGCCCGACTGTACCAATCAAAAATATATCACTGGATTTATTACGGAGATACAGCCCTACATCTGGCGGCTGCGGGTTATCGAGTGGAACTTGTTCAATTATTGCTGAGGTGCGGAGCCGACCCAAACGCAAGATCAAATCACCGCCAAAGCGGCCCCCTGCACTACGCAGTGGATGGCTGCATCACCGGGCCCTATTGGAATGCAAAAAGACAAGTTCACACTATTGAATGCCTGATCGAAGCAGGAGCGGAAATGAACGCCCGGGACAAAAACGGAGCCACTCCCTTGCACCGAGCCGTTCGCACACGCTGTGCCCTGGCGGTGAAATGCCTTCTCGAAAGAGGCTGCGATGCGACGCTGAAGAATAAACGCGGCTCCACCCCTTTTCACTTGGCGGTACAGGACACTGGTCGCGGTGGATCAGCCTCGGAAAAGGCAAGAATTGCACAGCGAGAAATCATCAAACAATTTCTTTCATCCGGCCTAAAACCCGAACTCAAAGACGGCAAGGGAAAATCCGTTCTGGAATGGGCCAGGAGCACCTGTATCAAAGAGATTCTTTCTGAAGATTCGTCCACGACTCGCTGAACAGTCCGAATGAACCATGACTCAAACCTCCGACTTTATACCGACTTGCAGCTCCCCAAAATCACCACTTCAAGCTTTTCAACCCACTGATCTGTAAAGCATTCCGACATCACATGTAAGTAATTAATATATATCCTATTACATCGACTTAACCATTTTTGACGTCGGAATACCTTACACAATTGCATTTCTGACATGTATTTTGAAATTTTCGAGCGCCGAAAATTAATCTGATTTAACCCATTAGACATCAGCATGTTCCAACCATGCAACAGGTATATTCCGTCCTGTTTCGAGACAGGCGGCACGAATTCTGCTAAATTTTTTCACATTTATCATGTGCAAGTAGTTGATAAATGGGGACTTGGAAGCAATAAAAACAAAAAGCGCTCAACCGGGGTTATGGGGCTTTGGAAAGAACGGATTTTTGACCATGAAACTAAGGCATAATTTACTGGCGATCACATTTTTTGGGGGAATCGCCCTGACCGGCCAGGCTATCGCCGGAGAAATCACTTATGATGTGAACCTGACGATCGGCAGTGGCGGTGTCACAGTTACGATCACGACGGATGGCGCCATCGGAGTCTTGAGCGCCAGTGACTTCGTTTCCTGGAATTTGATCGGCACTGGAAATGGAGGTGTGACCTTCACGGATGACACCCTGAACTCCATAGTGGAGGTCGGTAACAGCAGTCAGGTCTTCAACCCAAACGCCGGCACCCCCGACCTCACCGCCGACGCGAATCACATATACTTTAACTTTGACGGAGCAGACGGTGGCAATTTGGGTTTCGAACCCCCTCCAGGCTACCAAATCCAGAGCTACATTGGTTTCGGTGCGAATTTTAATCAACAGGACACTTTGACGGGCGAAGCAGTGGTACCCGTGTCTTACAACGATCCTTCCACCGTTAATTCCACAGTATACGGAGAACAAGTCATCGCCTCGGTCAGCTCTACAGGTGGCAATCTGGTTCCGCTCGGGAATTCTGTTCCAGATGCCTCCGGCACGCTGCCTTTGCTCGGCTTGGGCCTGGGCGCCCTGGCTGCCTTGGGTCACCGCTTGCGCAAATAATTGTTCCGAACAATTCCATTGCCAGGCTGGGTACAATCAGCCAGTCCAGTGCGAAGGCTGGGAGCCTCTCATTGTTCCGCAAAAATCACCTGGTTCGACACAGGGTCTATCACCAGCTTTTTGCCGGCTGGCGGGGTGGGAAGGGATTCCCCCATTTGACCGAGATAATTGGTGAGTTCGAGCACATTGGTCGGCGCCACACCGCGACCCATCGTCATTGCTTGCATGGCGCGATTGACTTCCGGCAGAGTCGCTTCCTTGAGTTTGGAACCATGACATCCCGCCGCAAACAACGCCAATAATGCCAGACAAAAACAAGTCAGTGAAAGTCTGGATTTCCTGGATTCAGTTCCCATAAGGATCAGTGTAGATGTGGTCGCGTGCCCACCAGGCGCGCTCGTTCTGCCGGTCGAATTGGTAGCCCGCGGCGCTATTGAGAAGAGACTGAGCGTGGCCATCGAAAAACGCAAAATTGCAACGCTTGGAATGGCGTCCCAGAGAACGTGAATCTCCGCTGCTGAAGGAGGGATCACTGGGGGTTCTGTAGTAGCCCACCCCGCCGCCGAAACTGTTAAACCAAAGAGCAGCGGCCTGGATATCCGGCAACCATTGGTCCGGCCCCAGAGCTGCAGTGGCAGTCGTCACTGATCCGGCGTCCGCGAAAACAATGGCCTGATCCGGCCGGGTCACCTTGCTTTCCTTGCACAAGCTGAGGGGATCCACCCCGTCCGGCGAAGTATCACCAAACTCGGCATGGCTCATGCCAATTCCCAAGGTATGAAAGGCGCTGATGGAACCGCCCACATTTCTGCCTGCAATGAAAGTCATGCTGGGACAATCAAACACGTTGCCGT
>Ga0214192_1000836_pt1 | contig 18194 bp, 11 predicted proteins | sample TroBogEpilimnion_44_FD_153030 | JGI IMG/M metagenome (GOLD analysis project Ga0214192, IMG submission 153030) | Freshwater microbial communities from Trout Bog Lake, WI - 29JUL2008 epilimnion | ecosystem: Environmental > Aquatic > Freshwater > Lake > Epilimnion/Euphotic zone | place: Trout Bog... | reverse complement strand
CAGGAACCGAATCCGGAAAAACCATCACCGGCATCTGAAACACCATCGAATGAGGCGGCAGTTTTTCTTCCAGCAAACGACCGAATTTCTGGTCCTCTTCCACGATCCGGGCATTTATCTCCGTTTCGGCCTTTGCAGGCGGAGCGGGCAATTGATCCACCAGCGCAATCAGCAGAACCACAGCCGCCACCAGATATCGTATCCCGGGGGAAACCCGCCGGCTCCATTTGGAGATCTTTGCAACCAGAAAAAGCAGGACGATGGTGGATATAAAAATGCTGTATCGATTGGAGCTGCGAAAATATTGAATGCCACCCAGCGCCAGAATGCAGTTCAACCCGCCCAGTATGGAGTAAATCAGAATCCACACCGTCTGAACGGCATGCGGTGGAAAGTTTTTCCGCCCATTCCATCCCCGAACCAGCAGCAGGAAGGTGGTGGCAAATATCCAAACCAAACCCGCTATTCCAATGATCCCAAGGTAGGGCGAAAACATTTCTCCATGCACATACGCTTCCGAGGCATACCGCTTCCCAAGCATGGCCATCCCCTCGACACTATGAGCCTGCGGCGGGATGAAAAGTTCCATCAACTTAAGCGAATACAATTCGCACTCGAAATAATGACGGTCAATGGCCGATGGATTTTTTCCATGCGCCCATTGATAGGCCAGTGAACCCATGTTGATCGCAAGAAAGCCCGCCACTGCCAGTCCCAGCATGATGAGGCAAACCTTGATGTTCTCCATGCGACGCCGTCCAAAAAACTGCACCAGAAGACTGAAAATCAACAGCTGGCAGTACACATTGAGGTTGTAGGGATTGCTTAATCCCATCCAAAGAGCGGTGATCAAACACATCCAGGAAAGTTTGTCACCCAACCGCATGCACTTGCTCGCCACAACCACCCAGCAACTCAGCATCGCCCATGGAAGGATATACGAATAGGCCAGCAGCAAATGCCCCAGTCCCCGGAAGAAATGGTAGTAAGTCCATGAAAAAAGGACTGCCCCCACAAATGACCAAATACGCGGATGTTTCAAAAACCGTGCACAGGCGTAAAATGACAACGCAGAGGATAAATGCCCCAGAAGCACCGCAATGTTTGTGGCGGTAAAAACCCCGGTGAACCGCGCCAGTGTTCCCAGGCAAAAGGTTAATATCTTTTCATACATCGGGTAGTCATTCCAATCCGCCGAATAAGGCGCTCCCAACCGGGAAATGGTCTGACTCCAGAAAGGAACATAATCACCCTCCGAGGAAGCTTTCATCCACCCCATGATCTGCGGCGCGTCCCCCGCGTAATCAATCGGCACCCCCCAGTTGGCCAATGGGAATCGGTCCCGGGAATGACACCACCCCAGCGTCACCACAACGATCAAAGCAAGAATCGTCAATACGCCGATTGCGTTCGTTTTCTTCATAATTATCAACCTTATCTGACAGCAACCCCATGACTGAAGCAATAGAAAATCTGCTTTGCTCGCGGGCGCAGCTCGCACGGATTGCCGCCTGCCCGCGCAGGCGCCTTAATCAAACAAGGAGATCCCCATCCGCCAACTGTGGCTGGTCTGGTTGTATTGTCGAAACGATTCGCCATAGCCTCCAAAATATTGCATGTGAATCCTTGGGGTAAACCCAAGGGAATGCGGCAGCGCAAAACTGAAATCGAACTTGACACTGGATTTATCCGGGTGATCCCCCAATGTAAATTTCGTGGTGAATTGATAGTTCTTCCTCCAGGTGAGTGAACCCACCAAATCCGCATGCCCGCGGTAATCGGCCACATCCGGATTATTGGTGCTCACCCCGAGTATATAGACCCATGCGCGCGGAGAAAAGGAGAGTTGAAAATCTTCGGGTAGTGCAAAAGTCAATGTCGGTTGGATATAGGCCGTGTTCTGGCTGCGCTCCCCCACCCCACCGCGTCCATTGGATTCGTGTTCATAGCCGGTCTGGAAGTCCAGATTCAAATTCTCGAAATGGCGACTATCAAAAATATCCTGAAAATAAAGGAACGCCGAAGGCTTATAGCTGGTGTCGTAGAAAGAGGGATCCTTGGAAAACAGATCCCAAAAGGAGGTCTGGGTGTATCCAAAAAACAAATCGTTGGCCGGTGAGAGCCAGCGCTGGGTGGTGTCAAAGAGTTGATATTTCAAACTGAATTGAAATTCCGACGCAGGATAGGTCCCCAACAGAAAATAAATCGGCTCATAGGGCGTCAAATATTTGCTGAACCGGGTCACGGTCTTCGGGAATTGCCTGGCGACCGCACCCGGCGAGTTCGTATCGACCAACGCCACCGATGGTTCCTTGGGGGCGATTTGCGGTGTCATTGACTTTTCCTCCACCTGAATTAAAACAGAATTATAGTTGCTGATACTTAAAAAGACCTGACTTCCGACCGGAATCGTCTCAGGCACATTCACCCAATATTCCCTGCTGCCGAAAGAACCGGGTTGAAGCGTGATTTTGTCCACCCCACCGTATTCATTCTGCGAAGTCAGAACCACTTCCCGCTTCTGATTACCCCAACTGAATTCAGCGCGAATCTGGGATGGAAATGTTTCCTGCACCGACTGCGTCCCCGTGTTCATGGAAAAAAGCGACAGCCCTACACGAGCCCCGGCAACCCACGCATTCGTCGGCGAAACGAATGTGCGGGTCGTGCCTCCGGCTTGGATGGATGAATTACCAACCCAAAGCAGTCCCCACAGCATCAACAGCCATGGAATTAATATATTTTTTTGAAATCTGGGAGTCATTGAGTCAAAAGCGTGCCGATTCACCCATCCACCATTCCCAAACCTCGAACTCTTGGCAAGGTCAATGCTTTCCCTCGGGCGGTTGAACCGCAGAAATGATACAAAAAAATTGAAACGTCCATTCTTGACATCCATCACCGGATTTGTTTCCATTGCCAACTCGCAATCGAGTGATCGACCCGTCTGCGAGTGGCTGGTAGGATACCCAAGCGGCCAACGGGGGCAGACTGTAAATCTGCTGGCTTACGCCTTCATTGGTTCGAATCCAATTCCTACCACCATTTTTTGATTCGCGTGATTCATCCCACTACCATCATTCATCCGAATGCCAGGGTGCCTGCCTCGGCCTCCATCGGCCCGTTCTCAGTGGTGGATGAACATGTCGAGATCGGTGAACACTGCACCGTCGGACCTCACGTCTACCTGACTGGCCACCTCACCATGGGGAGCCATAATCAGTTCCACGCCGGTTGCGTCATTGGCGATGCCCCGCAGGATCTCAAATACAAGAACGAACCCACCCGCCTCCGCCTCGGTTCCCATAACGTTTTTCGTGAATATTGCACCGTGCAGCGTTCCAACAAGATCGCCGAGGACACGGTGGTGGGCTCCAATAATTTCCTGATGGTCAACAGCCACATCGGCCACAATTGCCTGGTGGGTGATCATGTCATCATCGCCAACGGCGCCCTTCTGGCCGGCCATGTCACCGTCTCCGACAAGGTTTTCATCTCAGGCAACTGTCTCATCCACCAATTCGTTCGCATTGGTGCATTCGCCCTCATGCAAGGCGGCTCAGCCATCAGCAAAGATCTGCCTCCCTATTGCATCGCACGGGGTGACAACGGAGTTTGCGGCCTGAATATCATCGGCCTGCGCCGCGCCGGTTTCTCGAGCGAAGAACGTCTCGAATTAAAAAACCTTTATCGGTTGATTTTCCGGGGCGGGTTGAAGAAGAGCGAGGCCATCGGTCTCGCCCGGGAAAAGTTCACCCGCGAAAAATCGAAAATTTTCCTCGATTTCATCAGCGAATCCAAACGCGGCCTTTGCGCCGATACCGGATTGCACGGCGCTGAATCGGAAGATTAATCCGCCTCAAAAAAAAGTTCTGTCAGCCATCCCAACCTGGCTCAAAAAAAACGTCGCCTGCATTTTACAGGCGTCGTTTGTGCTCATAAATTGAGTTCAGGCGTCAGCTAATCTCTTCGTTGGTCGATACATTGACGATCTTGAAGCTCTCGGCATGCATTCCGGGGTCGGAACGATGCGATATTTTACCGAAGTACCGTTTTTCCATCTCGATGAGGTGTTTCTCATCTTCGTTACGAAGACGTTCCAGCACGCTCGGATGCACCACAATGCGGAGTTGGAAGTCCGATTCATCACGGGAACGGCGCTTGAGGATTTCGCTGAGTTTGCGTTGGATTTCAACGCTCATGGTCAGCGCGCTCTTCACGCGTCCGCGACCTTTGCAATACGGGCATTCGTCATATACCGCCGCATGCACGCTCTCGGAGTGCCTCTGACGCGTCATTTCCATCAGGCCCAACTGGGAGATGGGCAGAATGTGCGTCTTGGCCTTGTCGCGACGCAAACCATCCTTCACCCGCTGATACACCTGCTGACGATCCCGGGGATGTTTCATGTCGATGAAGTCCAGCACGATCAATCCACCCATGTTGCGCAGCCGCAGTTGACGGCAGATTTCGTCCGCTGCTTCGATATTCACTTTGAGGATGGCGGATTCCTGATCCTTGCCACCCTTGTGACGCCCCGTGTTGACGTCGATGGCCACCAGCGCCTCGGTTTCGTCCACCACGATGTATCCGCCGCTCTTCAAATGAACCATTCTGGAAAACGCATTTTCCAACTGGCGGGTCACGTTGAAGCGATCAAACACAGCCTGTGAATCCGCGTAAAGTTTCACCTTGTCCGCCTCTGAAGAACGGTTCGAGATGCGCTTGATCATTTCGCGCATGCGGTCGTATGCCTTCGGGCTGTCCACCACGATGCGTTCCACATCTTCGGTAAGGAAATCCCGCACGGTGCGCTCGATCAAATCGGGTTCCTGGAAAACGCAAGTGGCCGAGGGCTGGCTCTTGATGCGTTCCTGGATCAATTTCCATTCATCCAGCAGAATCGCCAGATCGCGAACGAAATACCGGGCCTGTTGTCCTTCACCCACGGTTCTCATGATCACCCCCATGCCTTCGGGAATGGTGAGTTCGCGGAGAATCTTTTTCAAACGCTGACGTTCCGCCTGGCTCTCAATCTTGCGCGAAATACCGCTCTGATCCGAGTTGGGCAAAAGCACAAGGTAACGTCCCGGAAGAACCACGTTGGTGGTGACGCGCGGCCCCTTGGTTCCGATGGGCCCCTTGGTGACCTGCACAATGATGTCGCTTCCCGGAGGATACAGCCGGGGGATGTCCTTTTGGGTGATCCGCGGTTTATCGCGCTTCTTGTTGGTCTCACGCTCGACGACCTCGACGTTGCTGTCGAAATTGCTGGGCACAATATCCCAGTAATGGAGAAATGAATTCTTCTCAAAACCGATGTCCACGAAGGCGGCTTTCAATCCGTCTTCCAGATTGCGAACCTTGCCTTTGAAGATGCTGCCGACAAGACGTTCCTCGGTGGTGCGTTCAATGTTGAACTCCTCCAACTTGCCTTCTTCCATTACGGCCACGCGGGTCTCAAGGGATTCCGCATTAATGATGACTTCCTTGTGACTGCGTTTCACCGGGCGGATCAATCTCTTGACCTTGTTCAGCACCGTATTGGCGGCGACACGAATGGTCTCCACGATGCCCTGCGGACGCTCGGGGATGTGAACCGGTTCAAAAGGTTTTTCAGCGGCGGGTTCCTGCGCATGTTCCTGGGTCGGTTCGCGGAAATCCCCCTCCTCACGATGCGGTTTTTCGTGCGAGTCCTGGGCGGCAGCTCCCTCGGGGGGAAGCCCTGCCGCGATGTTCTCAGCACGATCAATCTCCGTGGCATGACGGTTGCGGTCGTAGATTTTATCCGAGGCGGACTGGTCACCCACGATTTCGGCGCGAGCCTCCACCGCATCCTTGTCCTTCTTGGGGGGCAGGTTCGGGTTGAGACCCGAGCTGGGACGGAACCGCATCCCGCCCCGGCGACGTTTTGAAAAATTTCTATCACTCATATTCTTAATAAGCCTTTCGATACATATGTATATTTTGCAAGATGCCCATTGCGATCAACGAGCCGAGCACTGAGGATCCGCCATAACTAAGAAGCGGCAGTGGCACGCCCGTCACAGGCATCATGCGAATGTTCATTCCGATGTTGATGAAGACATGGCTGAAAATGAGGGTGACAACCCCCACAGCCAGTAATTTTCCCAGACGATCGCGCGCCTGGCCCGCGATTCTGATCCCGCTGAACAGAATCACGGCATAAAGCGTGATCACAACCACGCTACCGACGAATCCCTTCTCTTCTGCTATCACAGAGAAAATGAAGTCATTGTGTTTGCCCGCCTGGGGCAGGAAGCCCAGTGCGTTCTGCTGGCCCTGACGCCAGCCTTTACCCAGCAATCCCCCGCTTCCCACGGCAATGAGCGCCTGGCGCACATTGTGGGAATCGTTGAACTGCTGTTCCTGAAATTTTTTCCGCTCGCCCTCTGCTGCATTGGGGCCAAAGTAATCCGCATAGTTCCTCCCGAAATAGACCAAAAGCCGGCGCACCTGGTATTCCTGCATGTGAATGCGGAATTTCGGCGGCGCATACAGAACTTCTGCCATGAATAAAAACGCCAGCAAACCGGCCGCCCCCAATAATTGCAGGATGTAACGCCTGGGGGTTCCCGCCGCATACAGCATCACCAGTCCCGTGGGCAACAATACCAGGGCCGACCCCAGATCCGGCTCCTTCATGATCAGAAGGAAGGGCAAGGCCATCATCCCGATGGATTTCCAAAAAATGCGCGTTGACCGCAGCTCGTCAATGGGCCGGCTCAAAAAACTGGCCTGCGCCATGATGAAGGCGAGTTTGGCGAATTCGGAGGGCTGGAATTGAAAACTGCCAAGGTCAATCCAGCGCTTGGCACCGTAAACCGATCTTCCCACCACCAGCACGAGCACCAGCGAGGCAACCGTGAGCCCATACGCCACCATGGACCACCGGGTGAGCGAATGATAATCCACCGTGCATACGGCGGATGCGGCAGAAAGACCAATGGAAAACCAGATGATCTGCTTGAAATAACTTTGCTTGAACCAAACCACTTCGGACGCCAGTTCATTGACGGAGGTGGCGCTGTAAACAAAAGCAACACTGATGGCCATGAGCCCCAGAATTGAAAGAATCTGGAGATAGTCCATTCTCGGCCCGCGATCATTCAGTTGGAGTCCGATGGCGTTCATTTCAGTGTGGCCAGACTCGTCCTGGATTTGACCTGTTGCTGCTCCAGCCGTGTCTCCCGTTCCTGGAGTGCCAGGTAAATATCATGGGCAATCGGCGCACAAGTGGCACCGCCCGAAACACCGCCTTCGACTGTCGCCACCACCACGTATTTCGCCTTATAATCGGGCGTGTAGGGGGCGAACGAAACGAACCATGTGTTCTGGGCGCTCTTGTCGACATGTCCATTCTTTTCCACCTGCGCCGTGCCGGTTTTTCCTGCGACACGCCAACCCGCCACAGCCGCCGCATGACCGGTTCCCTCCTTGGATTCGGTGTCCTTCAACATGGCTTCATGAAGAATTCTGAAAGTGCGCGCACTGACGCCCAGGTAATCACGGATATGTCCCACCGGCTTGGCTTCCATGCCGCCGCTGCCATCCGAATTTTCAACGCGTGCCACCACCCTCGGCCAGAAAACCTTACCTCCATTGGCCACTGCCGCCGTCATCACCGCCATCTGAATGGGAGTGACGTCAATGTAACCCTGGCCAATGCTGAGATTGGCCGTGTCACCATCCCGCCAGGCATCGCTCTCCACGATTCGGGGATTGGGAAAATTACCCCGTGTTTCCTGTGCGGGCATGATATCCGTCCGCTCGCCCAGGTGAAGCTTCTGCCCAAGATTCACCACCTTTTCCAAAACTCCGGGTTGCAGTCCTAGGTTGATGAAATAAGGATTGGAAGATTTCGCAAGCGCGCGGTCAAAATCAAAATCACCCGCGTGCGCCGTGTCGCCAATCTTCCGCTTTCCCACCATGATATAGCCATCACTGTGGAACACCGCCTTGGGATCGAATGCATGCAGTTCCAGACCCGCCATCGCCACCACAATCTTGAAAATCGATCCCGGATGATAATTCTCGTAGGTGGCACGATTGCGCTGCAAACCAATGTCTTCATCCAGCCATCTCTGGTCCTCCGCAGCCTTGGTGGCAGGATCGGGATGAATCCGGTGGTTCAGGTCGAATGACGGAGCGGATGCCATGGCCAGGATGTCGCCATTCTGCGCATCCATCACCACCACCGCCCCCTTCACATTGGCCTGGGACTTGAACAATGCCGTTTCCGCCGCACGCTGAATGTCGTAGTCAATCGTCAGCACCACGTTTTGACCTGTTTGAGAGGGAGCGAAAACGGATTCCGATTGCCGGTAACCCAGGTAGTTCACCACCACAAACTTCTGCCCGGCCGTGCCACGCAGTTCCTTGTCAAAAATCCCTTCAATGCCGACCTGCCCGAGATAATCCGCCAGCCGGTAGTTGTAGTCCCCCGTTTCATCTTCCGTGTTGTCATTGTTGTGAACCAGATAACCGATCAGATGTGCCCCCAGATTTCCGTGAGGATAATACCGGGTGGATTGCACTTCCAGATCCAGACCGGGGATGCTCGCAGATTGCTCCTCAAAACGCGCCAACTGGGCGGGTGAAATATTATCCAAAACAGGAATGGGAAGCACGCGCGCCTTGTCAAACTTGGTCTGAAATTTCTTTTCATCAAACGCAACCGGTTGCTGCAACCGTGCCGAAAGATCCGCCGTCGCGCTGCGGGCCACTTCCGTCCGGCATTCCCTCTGGAGCGTGTTTTTCATGGACTCCGTCACGGCAAATTCCTTCAACTCCAGCTTGGTCAGGTCCCGCCCCAATTGCTGACGTCTCTCAGCCCGCTTCGCGGCCATGATTTTTTTGAGTTGCTTCACCCGCTCCGCATAAGCGGCCTGAAAATTCTTGCTCAATCCCTCCACATAAAGATTGATGTTATAAGTGGGACGGTTCTCCGCCAGCACACGGCCTTCGCGATCCAAAATTTTCCCGCGGATCGCCGGAATGCGAATCGTGCGGATGGACTGGGTTTCCAATTTCTCCTGAAAATGACGGCTGGAAATCAGCTGCACCCACCAAAGTCCGCCAACCAGGATCAACAACCCGAGCAAAACCACCCCCGCAATGAATCTCAACTGGGGATCGTCTTTTCTCAGTTCGTCGAAAATGAGCATGATCAGTTACGCCCCCTGCGAATTTCGCGATCCATCCGGAAAGTGGTTTCCGTCACCGGACGATAGTTGAGATTATGATTCAACCTGCCAAACATCATGAACAACAACGGCGTGGCCAATGCCCCTCCCAAACTCATCACAAACCATTGCCACAAGGTTTCCCAACCCAGCGCCGGCGCGTTGCGAGTACACGAAAGCATCAACATGATACCCGCCGGAGTGATGACGCTGGCAATCAACCCGATGGCCGCCTGAGCAAATTTTTGGTCGGACAACAATAACTCTTTCTTGAGATTCAAGGCATAACCCACAAGGAATAGCGGCAGCACCGTGATACCCAGTGGATTGGCGGAAAGTGAGTCAAAACACATGCCACCCACCACCGCGAGCAGACTCACCGTTACCATGTTGGAACTCAAAGCCGCATATACCATCAATGCCGGAAGCAGATCCACCTGGGCACCCAGAATGTTGCGCGGCAGATCCATCACGGCTTCCAAAAAAACCGCCACGAATGCCGCCAGCAACACCAGCATGGAATTAAGCCAGTTCATGGTTATCATCGCATGATCACCCAGACTTCCTCCAAGGCGCCAATGTTCGCCGCGAGCTTCACCTTGGCCTCGTTATATCCCATTTCCACCTGGCGCGATTCCTCGGCCACCAACCCAACCAGAATGCCTTTTGGAAAAATACGCCCCTCCCCGGAAGTGATGACCCGCTGACCAGGCTTCAAGTTGCTTCCACTCGGCAAAAAACTCAGGGTGACGAGCGAAAAATCAATCGAACTGGCACCTCCATTGATGATCCCGTTCTCACCGGATCGTTCCACAATGGCCGCCACCTTGCAGTCCTGGCTCCCGATCAAAGTGACCTGTGCAGTGGCGAAGCTCACCGCGCTGATTCGCCCCACCAACCCTTCGCTGGTAATGACCGGCATGTCCAGCTTCACTCCGTCATGGCTGCCGATGTCGATCTGAACCCCGCGCCACCAGTTGGCGGGGTCGCGGGAAAGCACTGTCGCGGGATGCAATTGCCAGGCCGACTGACGCTGCCATCCCAGCATCTGACGAAGCCGGTCGTTCTCGCGTTGAAGGGGTTCCAATTGAAGCGAACGGATCTGTAACTCGGCGTTTTGCTTGGTGAGAAGACGGTTTTGATCGAGCAATTCCGAGCGGGAAAGGGTGGCGTCTGCGGTCCTCGCCAGCATTTCCTGGGAGGTGCGGGAGAAACCGAACAGGGGGAGAAAGAGGCTGCCGAACGCGAGCTTGATCTGGTTCGCCGTATGATGCGGCAAATTCAATACAATCAACGTCAGCAAACCAACCAGCGCCAGCGCTATATAATGCGAGCGTTTAAACATTCTCTACCCGGCAAAGTTCCGGGCGAGCGCCTGTCAGGATCAGATCCTGGAATTGGCTGTCACCTGCTTCAAGAATTGGAGTTCCTGCAAAACACGTCCGGTGCCTTCGGCCACGGCGCTCAGGGGATCATCGGCAATGTGCACCGGCAAACCGGTTTCCTCTGCCACCAAACGGTCGATCCCCCGCAATAATGCCCCACCACCAGCCATTACAAGGCCTCGGTCCACCAAATCGGAGGACAATTCAGGGGGGCAACGTTCCAGGGTAATGCGTATGGACTCCAAAATACTTGAAAGCGGCTCTTGCAGGGCCTCACGAATCTCTTGCGAGCGTATGGTCAGGGTTTTCGGCAACCCCGCACTCAAATCGCGGCCCTTTACTTCCATTGTCAGTTCCTGCTCCAGCGGAAAGGCCGATCCAATCCGGATCTTGATTTCCTCCGCTGTGCGTTCGCCAATCATCAAGTTGTAAGCCCGCTTCATGTGCGCAACGATCGTTTCGTCAAATTCGTCCCCGCCCACCCTCAGGCTGCGGCTGAAGACGATACCGGCAAGCGAGATGATTGCGATTTCGCAAGTACCACCACCGATGTCCACGATCATGTTTCCCGCCGGTTCATGCACCGGCAGTCCAACCCCGATGGCCGAGGCCATGGGTTGTTCAATGAGATATACTTCCCGCGCACCCGCATGGGTGGCGGAATCTTTGACGGCCCTTTTCTCGACTTCAGTGATACCCGAGGGAACTGCCACCACCACACGCGGAGCTATCAACTTCCGGTGATGAACTTTCTGGATGAAATGCCGCAGCATGGCCTCCGTGATCTCGAAATCCGCGATCACACCGTCCTTCATGGGACGTATGGCCACAATATTGCCGGGCGTGCGTCCAAGCATCCTTTTTGCTTCCTCGCCCACCGCCAATACATTGGTGGTTCCGGCTTGGATGGCCACGACGGATGGTTCGCGAAGAACTATCCCGCGGTCACGCACATAAACAAGGGAGTTGGCAGTGCCAAGGTCTATTCCAATGTCGTTGGAAAACAGGCTTTTAAATTGCGCTAACATGAATCAAGCTAACTAAGGCGCCACAATAAATCCTTGAGTGACATGCGGTCAAGAGGATTAGTCCACTAGATTTTAGACTATTTTTGCCTTCCACCCAACCAACCTCATTTACACTCAAAACCAGATCCGCGTCAAAATACGACAAATCATCCAAATACTTCCAATCCAGCAACCGGCTAATCTCCTCGCGCCATTCGTGTTTGGATCAATTTCCCAAAAGCTCGGCTGAATGAACGGTATCCGCCCCCAAACCGTATCGGGGAAAGGACTTGAAGGAGAAGGAGAACGCCACACCATAATCCACCGCCTTCCCCACATTGCTCAGCGCGCGCAAGGTCAAGGCCGCCGTCCAACTCCTCATGTCCCGGTAAAACGTGTAGTCCTGCTCCTGCAACCGTCCACTATTGGCATCGAAATAGTGCGCCAGCCGCGTTCCCCAGTTTTCATTCAACCGATAAAAGTAAACACTGCTGAACAGGTTGTCACCCGTCCCAAAGATCGTGCCGCTCCGCAAATAGGTATGACCCAAACTCCAGTTCCAGGTGTTGTTCGGTTGCAGCGTGACATGATGTTCCGCCAGATTGAACTGTCCCTGATCGATATTATACCGGGTGGTGCTTCCCAATATCAGCCAGGTACGAGGACGCAGGCTCAGATCGGAATAGATGTCCGAGAGGGTTCGTTGATCCGGACGCGTCCGTAAATTCCAGTCCATGTACAATCCCCAGTTCACCAAATCTTCAATCTCCCCATTGCGCTTGGTCTGAATCCGGTTGTTCGCCCCGTAACGAATCGTGTTTTGGCTCCTCAGGGAATCAATCGAGTTATAATCGGGATATTCCAAGGGCAGCAATCTCAGGCTGTTGGTGAGTTCGTAGTCAAATTGCGGCAGTTTCGAGGGGTCAATGTTGGGTCTCGGCACAAAGACATAGTTCACCGACGGCTGGAAAATGTGTCGAATGCCATCCACATCCCAGAAAGCATTTTGCTCACCCGCCCAAACCCGTGAAATCGTGGTGGATACTTCCGCCCCGGTATTAAACACTCCCCGCGACTGCGAGGTGGAATAGGCTCCAGGACCCGTGGCAGAATCATACAAGGTCAAACGACCACCCACCCTCGGGGTGAAGTTCAGCCAGCCAAAATAATTTTGCGGAAGCGTAATCTGATGAAAACTGTCGAAACGCGAGGCGAAATAATTGGAGGGACTATTGTTGGTATCCGAAAAACGGCGGCGGAAATATCCCAGACTGCTTTGGCTCTCATAGTAGAGAGGAGTTCCGTCAATTTGCTGACGAAAACCCGTGAGGCGCACATCCGGCAGGCGTTCCACGGTGTCCCAATACGGATTCACCCTCGGCTGGGCAATGGCATCAAGACTCCAGTTTTGCCAGTATTGATTGGCGTCCAGATAGGTGGCGGGCTGGATGTCGCGCTTGTATTGGGATTCATAGAAATCCCGGACCACATATTGATCTTTCTGCCATGCAACCTGGGAGAGGATAGTCAGGTTGGTCGAAGGTGTGCTCGAATAGGTGAAGTTGACCAGGTCACGATCCCGGGCAATGGCCGAACCGTCGATGTTGGTTCCGGGCTTGTGATCCCGCGCGTAGTAGTAGCGGAAAGTTCCCTCACCCAAGGAACCGTAATCGTATTTCAGATCGGGCCCGCCACCAAATCCCCGGGCTTCGCGATAATCAAAATGAATCGCCCCTTGCAAATGCTGATCCCAATACCAATCGTATCCCGAAAGTATATAAGGTCCGTAGATGCTGCGATATCCCGGCAGGAAGGTGAAATGATTCGGACTCTGCACCAGACTGTGCCGGTAATAGGGAAAGTAAAACACCGGGACTTTTCCAACATAAAGCGTGGCATCATGCGCCTCAACGTAGTGGTTCGGCACGATGGTGAATCGTTTGGCCCGGACTTTTTGCGAAGGATCGGAGTAGTCGTCCGTGGTAATGATTCCATTCGTCCCCTGATAAATCGCGTTGGTTCCCTTGCCCTTGCCGCCCAACCCGTCACCTCCCACGAACACCGTGTTCTGCCCTAGACGGAATTTTTCACCGCCTACAGTGGACTTGAGATAATTATAATGCAACTCCTCCCCCACCCAGGTCTGGTCATCATGCTGGATGTGGACATCGCCTTGGGCAAAAATATCGCCAGTAACACGATTGATCCCCGCCGTGCGCGCCGTGAGGATGGTGACGCTGTTGGTCTCCGTGTAGGTCACACAAACACCGTTGGAAACCACCACCAACCCCTTGGTTTCATCAAAGCTGGCCTCATTCTGCATCGCTTGGATGTCGAGGATCGGCAGGTCAGAAGCCGCAAGCACCCGACCCGACCCGCATACAGCGAGGAGGCATAACCAGAGCAGCAGGGGCGTTGTTTTGATCATCAGGCATGCAGAGCTAAACAAATTGGCGGCACAGTGCCAAGAGTGATTTATCCTACCCGCCGCTTTCACCGGATAACTTAGTCTTTCAAAACCGGACTTTTGGGCTATGCTGCCATCGTGAGGCTGTTTGGAATCCAATTGATAAAGCGATTTGTGGCTCTGCTCGTCTTGGCCGCATCGACCCTATGTTCACACGCTGCAGATGTCGAAACGGACCCCATGCAATGGCGCTGGTTTGAATTGCGCACCCCCCATTTCAATTTCACCAGTTGCGTGCTCGTTCCCGATGTTTATAACCTCGCCCAACGTCTCGAGCGATTTCATGATGCCTACGCCCAGCTTGCCGGAAGTCAGGCCGTCGCATCCCCGCCCATCACCGTGCTGGCCTTCCCCAGCCATACCACACTGACACCCTTTCTCCCTCTCTACGACGGCAAGCCGGCCAATCTCTCAGGATTTTTCCAGCGCGGAAGCGATGAAAACCTCATCGTCGTCTCATTCGTTCGCAATAATCCCGCGGCGATGAACGTCATCTACCACGAATACACCCACCTGCTTTTCCGCAGGAACGAAAACCTCTGGCCCTTGTGGTTGCAGGAAGGCATGGCCGAGGCATATTCCACCTTTGAAGTTTCCCAACGCGAAGTTCAAATTGCCCTCCCCATTCCCAGCCATCTCCGCACTCTTTCGGAAGGCTCTTTGATCCCCGTACAAACCTTGATGAGTGTGGATCATGATTCCCCGATGTACAATGAGCGCGAGCAACAGGGCATGTTCTACGCCGAAGCCTGGATTTTGACCCACTACCTTATGAACGGGGATAACCCGCTCTTAAAACCCCGCTTTCACCAATTCACCCCGCTACTTGTGCAGGGCCAAACCCCGGAGGAAGCTTTCACCAATTCACTCGGGGTCACCTACGCCGCCATTGATCGATTGCTCGCACATTACATTCATCAAGGAGTGTTCCCGGCGGTCCAATGCCAGGTCTCCGCCAATCTGGACACCAATCACTGGTCCACAGCTCGTTTTCTCACCCCGGTCGAAACCGCCTTTCGACTCGGCAAGGAACTCATGCGCGTCAAACGTGTGGAGGATGCCGACCTCTATTTCAAAAAAGCCCTGAAAATGGCGCCCGCAAGCCCTCTTCCTTATGAAGGCCTGGGGCTTCTCGCCGCTGATAAAACGAACCACACCGAGGCCGTGGATTGGCTCAAACAGTCTTTCGACCATCATTCCACCAGCTTTCTCGCCCATACCCTTTACGCGCAGCAAAAGCTCGATCTGGCAATGGATTCCGAGGGACGCCTGGGTGCGATGCCGGGGGATGTGGTGAGGGACATTCGGGAGCATCTCATCTTGAGTATCGAATCCATGCCCGATTATGCAACCGCCCATCAGCTGCTTGGGTTGCTTGCGTTGTCGCAGGATCACGACTACTCAGAAGCCTCCTCCCAATTCACAAGGGTTTTGGAACTTCAGCCCGAGAATCAATCCACCCAACTCTTTCTCGCCCAGTCCAACTTTCGTTCCGGAAACAAAACGGCCGCCCTGAACACCCTGGAGTTCCTAAGTCAACACGCCCATAACCACGATTTGAAAAAAGAGGCGGAGGAACTTCTCAAGGAATATAAACAACGATAATTACCGCCGAACACCGGCGGGCATTTCGACCTGCTCTCCGCTAATGGGGCGTGCCTCGCGGGTCTTGGAATGGCGAAGCATGTATTCACTGGTCATCGCGGCCGAGGATGCGTATCCGGTAAACCCGTCCGGCGGGAGATACAGCGAATCATTAATCTCCGCTTTCTTTACATCCGTGATTTCCAAAACCGTGGGGATTTTGGATTCCAGCACCACGTTGGTTGACACCGCAACCGGCACGGTCACCCGCACCGGAAAACCATCCAGCGCATTGGCTTTCCAAAGTTTGAAAGTAGCCTCGGTGGTGTCGCTCATCAGAGCCGACAACTCGGCTTCATGCCCGTTGTATCCATTGACTGACTTGGAGGGATCACCCGCCGTTTCGGATTTCGTGCTCAGCAAAGCCGGATAAACGTCGGATTTAAAGGGCGCGTAGCCCTGCAATGCATCACTGAGAATCAATCCCTGATGCGCGGCATTATCCCATATATAAGCCCGATCACACTTGTCCTGCGCAAACATAATCCGGTCGCCTTTGATGAACAATTGACCCGTCCGAACCTCCGGCCGAACCGCTGAACCCGAGCGCACTGTCAGCCTGGCCGTCCAACTCCCCGGATGTGACAGCAACGCCACCGCACCGTTGGTCATGAAGACCGGCGGTTCAGGCGCCATGATGGATTCGATGAATGGTTTCTTGGGGGCGCCGCACCCCGTCACCGCCAGTGCCACGAGAAGCATGGACGCGAACAGGCGGGATTTCCCCGGCGAAATGATTTGAACGAACCTGGATGCTGTCAACATTTATGCTCGAATTATGGTTGCCGACCCGCTTGAGTCAAGGACGGGGTTGCTCAGCGATTCCTCTTTTTTGCCAGTTCTTTCATTAGTTTCGGCAACGAAAGCGTATTGATGACGTCGGTTTTCTCCAACCAACCCTTGCGCGCGATGTCCGCCCCCAACTTCAGGAAACCGGCATGCTGGAAACGGTGTGCATCACAATTGATGACACATTTCACCCCCTTCGATTTCGCATAAGCCCACTGGCGCCAGTCCATGTCAAAACGATAGGGGTTTGCGTTCAATTCAATCCAGGTGCCCGTCTCGGCACAGACATCGATCACCGCTTGTTGATTGACCTTGTAAGGTTCGCGCTCCAGAAGAAGTCGACCGGTCAAGTGTCCCAGCATGTGCACATAGGGGTTCCGGGCGGCGCGGATGATTTTTTCCGTGTTTTCCTTTTCGTCCTGCGAAAAACCGGCATGCAGACTCGCCACCACCACGTCCAGTTCCGCCAGCAGATCATCCTCAAAATCCAGGCGGTCTTTCAGGATATCCACTTCCGAGCCTGCCAGTAGCCGGAACGATTCGCCCTCCCCTTCCAGACGTTTGTTAATCTCCCGGATCTCGGCAATTTGCTCGCGCAACCGCGCTGGATCCAGCCCATGCGCTTGAAACGAGGAACGCGAATGATCGGTGATTGCCCAGTATTCGCAGCCCAGTTCATTGACGAACCGGGCAATGGATTCCATGGGTTCATGTCCGTCACTCCAGTTGGAATGATTGTGCAATGACCCGCGCAAGTCCGTCCATTCCACCAACCGGGGTATTGGCCCCTTCTCCGCCGCGGCAAATTCACAATGATCTTCCCGCAGTTCCGGTTCAATATAGGCCAACCCCAGCTTTTCAAAAATTTCCTCCTCCGTCCGGCACGGCACCAACAACGCCGGATCGCGGGTTTCTTCCGTGGACTTGAAAAGTCCGTACTCATTGAGCCTGAGTCCACGCTGAATCGCCCGCTGGCGCATGACAATATTGTGTTCCTTGCTGCCTGTGAAATAGGCCAGCGCGAAGGGATATTCCGCATCCGTCACCACCCGCAAATCCGCCTGTAATCCCCCTTGCAGAATCACCGAGGCCTTGGTCTCGCCTTTCGCGCTCACACTGAGCAAACCGTTCATCGTGGTGAAGGCTTCAATCAAATTCCCGGGGTGCTTCGAGGAAACCACAAAATCAATATCGCCAATGATCTCCTTGTGACGCCGCAAACTGCCTGCCGTGCTGCAACGAATCACATCCGGATGACCCCGCAACGCTTCCAGGATCGGTTCCGCCGCCTGTAACGCAACCGACAACAAATGGTGCATCGCATATTTACGGCGAAACTCAATTCCCTGCAAAATCTTCGCCTGGGTTTTATCGCCAAACCCGGTCAACTCCGCCACCGTGCCCTTTTTGCAGGCAGCTTCCAATTCAGTCACACTTTTGATGCCCAGTTTGTCGTGGAGCGCCTTCACCTTCTTCGGACCCACCCCCGGAATCTGCATCATTTCCAGCAAACCCGGCGGAATGGAGGCTTTCAGCTCATCGTAGTAAGGAAGTTTGCCAGTGGTGGCCAGCGCGGTGATTTTCTGCTGCAACGCCTCCCCAATCCCTTTGATCTCGCCCAAACGATTTTCCTCAATGATCTTGGAAAGCGGCTCGGTCAGCGATTCCAACGTCCTCGCCCCATTCGTATAAGCAC
>Ga0214192_1000834_pt1 | contig 18204 bp, 12 predicted proteins | sample TroBogEpilimnion_44_FD_153030 | JGI IMG/M metagenome (GOLD analysis project Ga0214192, IMG submission 153030) | Freshwater microbial communities from Trout Bog Lake, WI - 29JUL2008 epilimnion | ecosystem: Environmental > Aquatic > Freshwater > Lake > Epilimnion/Euphotic zone | place: Trout Bog... | reverse complement strand
GTATTATTAAATAGTAATTTAGTAATAAATAAAAATGAGCAGTATGATATATAACTTGTTATCATTTAGTTTAAAAAAAAATACCAAGTCAAATGAAAATGATTGGACAGAAATTATTGACGATGATCTAGAAGAACAGCCTGAAATTGTAAAAGAAAATTTATTTGAAAATTTTATTAAAAAATCAGTTAGCCTAGAAATGAAGGAAATTAAAATTGAGAAGTCAATTGAGATTGAAAAGGTAATTGAGATTGAAAAAGAAGTTAATATTGAAAAGGCAATTGAGATTGAAAAAGAAGTTGAAGATAAGAATTCATTTAACGGCTTTTTAGAAAAAATTTTTAGTAAAGATGAAAATAATAAAAATGATAATATGATATTTAACTTTCTAGATTTGTTTTAAAAAGAAAAATCCATTAACTAAAAAATGAATAAAACACTTGTGGAAGATTTTGATACAAAAAGTGATGAAGTTTTACATATATATGATCCATTAATTGATTCTCATCAATTAAGAAAAAATGTGATTGATTTATTTTTACCTCTTGAACTTCGTTTACAATATCTTGAACTTTATCATAGCAGAGAAACTGATCAATTTGGTGAAATTATTAGTTGTATTAATGGGATGTATTCTTTTTCACGAACAGTCTCTTTAAAGCAATATATTATTGCTATTGCACAAAATGATAGTATCCCAGTTATCTATAGAATTGACTGTTCAAAAAATCTTAATGAAGAAGGCTATTCATTTATTAATAATTTATGTAAAGACATTTCATTTATTTTTTTACCTAGTCCTATTAGAGTTGAAACTGTAATGTATTTAATGAAAAATGCTCTTTCATTTAAGGAAGATTCAATTAAATATTTTTGTGATATTATTAACGATATTCATATAGAAAGTCTGTATCGATTTAAATTAATACAAAGTCTAGAAAATACTTTCCCTTTAAACAGCGATCTATTTCATTTTTATGCAAATGAAGCTACAAAATTTTTTATTGAATCACCGTATAATAATATTGTTTATAGAGTCATTTGTTGTCAATATATTTTTCAAAAATGTAGCAATAAATTGCATGAACTAGCAAATGATTTTTTATTAGAAGTTGCATCTCAACCTGATATAAATGAAGATGTTAGAGCAGATGCATGTGATATTTTACTTGCTTATGGAACACCTGAAAATATAGAAAATGCTCGTTTGATTTTATTTGTACTTGGTGGAGGAGAAAGAGCTCGTAACAATTTATTTAAAAATTCACAAAATGTTCATAATCAAGCTATCGAAGAAAGTGTTGAAAAATTAATAGAATTTATATCATTATATAATCCACGTAATGGTAAACATTATACTTTTGATAATGCAAAAGAAGAATTAATTGAAAAAATTAAAAACCAAGATCAATATGATCATGAAATTCTCAATCAAGCTATTATTCGTATTACAATTGATCGGGCTATTTACGGTCGTTTTAATTTATCATTGGCTAATATTATTGCAAAGATGTGGACTTATATCCAAGATTCTGAATATAAACAAGAATTAGAAAAAAGATTGCTGGAAGAATTAATTGATTCAAATAATAAGTGCAGTTCAGGGTATGTATCTCGTATTGTAAATACTCTATCCGGATTTGGTGATGTATCTTTACAAATCAGTTTTGAAGATCAAATTATCGCAGTATTAGAAGCTAGATTAAATGCAAAAATTATTGAAGATGAAAATTCTGATATAATTTTAGATGAAATGACATTGCCTGTTAGATTTTATGACAAGAGGGGACATTTCTTATCATTTTTTAGAAAACACATCTCTTTCATTAGAGAAGATATGTACCAAGAATTTAAAGACTATATTAGCGACCAAGAATATGATCTATTTTTTCGTAAAGCAATTATGCATTATGAAGGTGTTATTTAGCAGTATTAAATATTGATAATTTTCTAGCATCTTCTAACTTAGATGGTTTATGTTGTAGTGTATTATCTCTTGAATTTATATAATCTTTAAACATATCTATACCATTTTTAACTACATCATGATTAACTACATCATGATTAACTACATCATGATTAACTACGCCCTGATTAACTACGCCCTGATCCTGATTTTTTTCTGAACGACAACAACAATACATGAATTTAATTTATATTAAAAATTAAATTTACTTCTTTGTTGTATTTAAAAAAATATTAATTAATAAAATGTCATATTATAGATTTGAACGAATCAATTATGATGAAAATGGTAATATAATTACTGAAGCTAGATCTAGTATAAGCCTATCTAATATTTTTTCAAGAATCTTTTTACAGTCAGTTTCTGACATGTTTGAAGATGCTTTACATAATCTATCTAATCAAATCCAAAATCAAATAAATCGACCTTTAAATCAGATGCCTGTTTTTTCTTATAAAAATATGCCAAATAAAGAAGAAAATAATTCATGTCCAATTTGTTTGGATGAATATAAAGAAGATTCAATGATTGTAATGACAGATTGTATTCATTTTTTTCATGAAAAATGTTTGAAAGAATGGAGTGATAATAGTCATTCAACATGTCCAATTTGTAGAGCTGATTTAAAATAAATTTTTATTTAACTAATTTTTTAGGACGAGCAGGTGATTTGTCAATTCTTTTTTTTGTCTTGTAATTTGAAATCACATTTTCAAGTTTACTTTTTACTTTTAATAATTCGTGGTCATCATGTTTTCCAAGAAATTTTTTAATTCTTAATGAATTATCTGGTTGTGCTCGAATATTTAAACAAAGATCATCTAATAAAATTGTATTGTCTACATTATGATTAGGTAGTTTATAATATTCCCATAACATTGCCAGTTTTTTAAGAGCATCTTCACCATATAATAGTTGACTTTTATCACAATTATCAGAATTTAATACACGTTGTAACTTTCTTTTTTTATATTTATTTCCAACAATTACATGGTCAACAATATACTGAACATAATCAGGACTTGCAGCTGACCATACAGAAACAGAAAAGTTTTCAAAAAGCCAATCTAAGAATGATTGCAAATGAGGACGTTCAAGTATGACATAATGATTCTCAAAATTATGGTATGTAAAGTGATCGATAGTAGGTGGTAATGTTTTCTTACGACTAATATCAATTGAATAAATCAGCGTTTCATCTAAATCAAGATAAATATTAATCTTTGACATTACCTTTTTATTTATTACATACAAAATTTTAAATATTCTTTTGGGATCTGTTTTGTAATTTGTTTTGATTTATAGTATTCTAATACTTTTTTAGATACATCTTGTTCTGCTTCTTTTATCGTATACCCTTTTCCAATTAATATATTTTTATCTATTTGAATAGGTTTTAATGGACCGTATGTATCAGTGCCTTCAATTAATTTTGATTCAACCATATAAGAGCTATAAACTTCATTATTTCCTTCAAATTCATTTTTTAATTTTCTGTATTCAATCATAATATTCTTATTTTGGTTAAACATTTCTTTCAAACGAGTTTTTGGATCCACCAATTTATCATAAGATATACTGAATTGCTCTTGATCTAGTATACTTGATATAAGTCTATAACAAATAATATACCCCATTCCAGTCTTATACTTTTTATCTATAACAATCTCAACAGCTGCAAAAAAAGATTCAAATACATCTTCCATAATTTCCATACGAGTTATGATAGTTGGATTTTTTATGCATGAAATATAGTTAAAAAATCCAAGTTGTTCTGCAAGTTTTGAAAAACTGGTTGTATTAATAATCATTATTTTTAATCTTGTTAAAATCTCAATTCCTTCTGGACAATTTAGTTGCGGAAAACGACTTGAAATATACCATAGCACACATTTATTTAAAGTATTATCTCCTAATGTCTCGAGTAATTCATAATTCTTTAAAGGATCCGAGTTTACATCTGGATGTGTAAATGCCTTTTCAAAAGTTGACATATCTTCTTTATCTAGTTTTACATCTACTAAGAAATTTATACGACCTAGTAGATGTAAAACAAATGACATAAATCTTTCATCTCGAGGAGCATAGTTAATTAAATTTCGATCTACAAATTTTGTTTTATCTTTTTCTCTCTTATAAATCCCTCTGCTTTTCAATACTTCCAATGCTTTTTTAGCAGCTTCTTGTTCACCTGAAATAATTGCTTTTCCGCTACCTTCTCCTAATTTTTCACGTTTTTCGTCTATCATAAATACTTCAACATGAAAAATATTTGATTCATCTTTTTGTGTTGTATATTCTATCTTTGAATTCAAAGACATAAATAACTCTTTTAATTTTGTCTTTGAATCAGATAACTTTAATTCATCTAAATTAATATTTAATTTGTCAAGAAAATAGATGCATAATTTATTTACAACAACATATCCTATTCCTATCTTATAATTTTTGTTAATAAGTAACTCAATTACTCCAATAAATGCTTCAAATACCATTTCAATTATTTTATTTGACATTTTTAGTTTAGGGTCATACAAGATGTAATCTCCAAATTTTAAAGTTTCCATATATTCACCTAATTTTGATACTTTTAAGAAATTGATTTTTATTTGTGTTAGTATCTTTGGATTAACTCCTTCAAATTTCTTTGCTGTATACCATACAAAAATTTTATGTAATGTTACTGTTCCTAATGTGCGAAAATAAAGATAATTATTTTCTGAATCATATGATGGATCTGTAAATGCAGTTGTAAAATAAGATAATGATGATGGACTAGTTAATGTATCAATATATTTTTGTTTGATTTTTGCACTTGTTAAAATATCTTTGATAAAATCAGAGAATTCCATCTTTGCTTTATTTATTAATATTCATTTTTTAATTAAAAATCAAATTTATTATAGATAAATGAGTATATCAGATATTACTAAACCTGCTATACAACGAATAATTTCAAAAATAAATAATCAAATCTCTGTAAATAATCTAGTTTATGAAGAAATTCGATATGCTTTATCAGACTATTTGAAAAATGTACTAAAAGAATGTATCACTATTGTTGAATATTGTAATAAAAAGACAGTTTCTTCAAAATATGTTTACCCATGTTTATCAAATATTCCTGCTAGTGTTTCAAAAAACACAAAAAAATGTTCTGTCTCAAAAAAGGATAAAGATTTTTGTTTTGATTTACCTAAAGAAGCATTTAAACGTCTTGTTCGTGAAATAGGAAATAACTTTTTATTAAATATACGTTTTTCAGATGAATCATTTTATCTTCTTCAAATGGATACTGAACATCATTTAATGAAAATCCTTAAAAGTGCAGTTTCTATTGCTATTCACTCAAAACGTAATACATTATTTCCAAAAGATATTCAATTTGTATATAATAATCAGCTAAATGTTACAAAAAAAATAAATATAACAAATTTTGTAACATTTACTGGAATAGAAAAGATATTGAAAAAGTTTAACCCAAAACTAAAGTTAACTGAAAATGGACATACTCAACTAAATACATTATTAAATATCATCGCACAAACTATTCTTAATAAATCAGACGAATTAATGATTATTAAAGGTGATGTTAAACATATCGATGAAATTGAAATAAAAACTGCTGTAAAATTAATCTTAAATGGAGAGCTTTATAAACATGCTATTCATAATGCTAATAAAAAACAAAAGTTATTATTATCAGTAGAACACATGGATTTTACTGATAAATCTATTTATTATTTAACAAGTATACTAGAGTATATTATTACAGAAATATTTGATTTATCTATCGATTCTTCAAAGGATAATATACTTTCTACAAAAAATATAAAAGATGCCATCGATAAAGATGATGAACTTTTACAATTGACAAAAGACCTTCATATATGGTTTGTTGATAATTAATGAATAATACAACATGCTTTTAGTTTTTCTTCGATTTTCTGTTTTAAATCTTCAACTTTTTCGTTAGCTTTCTCTTTCAAATCTTCAACTTTTTCTTTAGCTTTCTCTTTTACATCCTCAACTTTTTCGTTAGCTTTCTCTTTTACATCCTCAACTTTTTCTTTAGCTTTCTCTTTTACATCCTCAACTTTTTCGTTAGCTTTCTCTTTTACATTCTCAACTTTTTCGTTAGCTTTCTCTTTTACATCCTCAACTTTTTCATTAGCTTTCTCTTTTACATCTTCAACTTTTTCATTAGCTTCTTGATCTTTCGATTTTTGTTCAATTGCTTTGATTATATCTGTTATCTTAACTTTGCTACTCATTTTTTATTTAATTAAAAATAAAAAATTAATCTATAAACTTTAGTTTAGGTCTAAATAAATCTTCTAGTTGTATCATAACCTTCTTGAATTGTTCTCTTGTTTTATAAAACTTTTTGAATAGATCTTTTTGTCCATAAACAGTTAGTAATACTTCATCAAATGGATTGATCATTAGCTTGATGTAATACAAGTAATCAATTTTTAATGATGTTGCATGCTCTTTGTAATAATCAGTATCTTCCATTTTTTCAGAAAGTTTATCTCCATTTTGGGTAATTACATATCCAAGACGTTCACCTGCAGATACATGTGATCCTCTTGATCTCATTCGTTCTGCTAACTGTATTTGAGCAGGCAAAGATACTTTGACATATTCTTTAAAAATCAAGTATTCTAAATTAACTTCATCAATATCTTCTTTATTACCAAAAGCGGTAATGATAGACCGAAGTTTATCAAAGTTCACGTTTTCATTATAAATTTCTAATTCTTGTAGACGTTTTTTAGCCTTTTTGTCATCAATATGTAAAGGACGAATTTTGTAATCATTCAATTCACCAATTCCTTTAGTAATAACCAAGTCTTTAATTGTCACATTATTTACACAAATTTTCTTTACATCTTCGTATAGCTTATGAAGAACAACATCTAGTTCTTCTCTGTAAAACGATTTTAAAATAATAGAAGAATAAGTATCACGAATGTACTTGGAATTATCACGACGACTTAACAAGACACCTCGTTTTTCAATCTTATTACTAATATTTCCTTCCAAATCACACTTAAGCGCCATATAACGTTTTTTTGTAAGAATTAAATACCTCCAATAAATATTTTCTTCATATGCCAATTTCATAGGTTTTGGAAATAATGAGGAGACTTCATCTTCAACTTGTCGACAAAAAGAATCTAAATCTTTTGACTTTGATTTATCTCCATATTCTGGAAAATTTATATAACAAGAATCCGTATTTTTAAGAATAATTCTACCTACACCACCTAAAAAACGACCTGATTCTGTTTCGATATCATATACAAAATCATCTGAATTGGTCTTAGATAATGTAATAATCTTTTTTACGATATCTGGATTGGTACGAAAATTGTTACATGTGTGTAAAGTATAAATATTATCTTTATCTGTTCGAACATTCATTGCAATATTAAACCCAAGTGAATGTAATAATGTATATAAACCATGTGCTCCAATTTTTCCTTTAATATCAAATTTATATTGTTGATAACCATCACCCTTGTAATAACCATTAAAAAACTCTATTTTAATATCATCACTTGCATTTAGAATGAAATAAGGAACCTTTTTATAACCTTCCTTATCATAAAATAATCTTCTCCATTTATTAGTAATATAAGAAAGATGACCTTGAGGAACTAGCTTGTAAACAGAACTACTTTTCATTGTATCAAGAATTTTCCATTCAAATAAAGGTTCACATTTTTCAAGAATAATTTTACATTTTTCTAATACTTCTAAATCTTGATTATTAATTGTCCAACTATTTTTAGTACTACCACAACTACCTTCCGCGAAAAACATACCCCATACATATGCTAAATCATCACATAAATATTTTGATGGATTACGAATATATTCTGTTTCAGAAACATATTCCCGTTCAATTTTATGATTTTTTTTAAAAAAACATTCTTTACATGCCTGTTTATAATTTGTATAAAATTCAAATGTAAGTTTATGTTCTTTACATTCTTTACATTCATAAACTTTTCCTTCAATCATTGCATCTTTAATTTCAATCTCTAAAAAGTCTTCTTTTGGTGGGAAACTATGGTAAAGTTCAGATCCAATTGACAATTCACTTGGTTTAATTTTATTCTTCTTTTTATCCAATAAACTATGATCTTCAGTTACATCTACACAACCAGTATGTGTTAAAACTCGATACATTTGTTTAATTGTTTTATGACGAATTACTCTTTTTACTCGACTCCATTCTTCTCCTGTCCATACTTCAAGAATATTCATCAAACGAAAAGCTCCACTAGATACAAATGGAAGTGTTTGTTCTTTTTCTCTACGATTAGATTCAATATCATCACTTTTAAATTCTTCATAAGATTTCCATACTTCACCAATTTCATCAATACGCAATATATCAACTGTTTGATCTTCATATCGAACAAGAATAGGAGTATCTCCAGTAACACTATCTCCATAGATCAACTTTGCTCCATAATTTTCTACTAAAAACTTTGATGCCTTTTCAATCGATTGACGACCTTTTGCTGTAACACACATTGCTCCAGTCATAAAAGGTAGATATCCTCTTCTAACACCATATCCACCATACATTGAGTTATGTACAATTAAATCTCCTACTCCTGCTGCAAAATGATGATTTTCAGTTTCAATGTCGTAAATATATTCTACTTTTTCATCTTCTTTTAATGACATAATATTATTATATTCATCATCTATTAATATAGTCTTATCACAATCACAAATTTTAAAATAGGTTGTATTGCCTACATAAATACTTTTTAGACCTATTAAACATTGTTTTTTACAACACCAAGTTTTATATTTGATTTTTTTAGAATCAGTATAGTATTCAAGTATAGAACAATATCTCATTTTCATCACATCAATTAAATGATCAATTGTATCTAAAAGTTTTTGTCTAGGAATACGTTGACAATTAATTCTTACTCCTCTATAAATAACAACCCCTTCTTCATTAAAAAATATTTTTGTATCGTTTCTAATAATATCAGGTTGAAGTTTTTTTATTTCTGGTATAGGCGTTGCTGGAAGGATTGATTTAATAGAAGTAATATCTTTATATCTAAAAGTAGTACAACATTGTAAACGATAAATACTATTTTGTTCTGATGCATAACTTATACTGACAATATAACCAAGAGATTTTGCCAAGTAGTATAATCCAGCTGTTCCAATTTCACCTTTATTATGCATGACAACACCTTTTTTTAGAAAACGAGCACCATCACCTGCATAATATCCCATTAGAAAAGATTGCCTTGTATAAAAATCAGACTGAAAAATTTCAGATGGGATTCTTTTAGATCCACGTTGGTCGTAAAATAATGATCGATATTTTTTACATAAAGATACAATAGATCCTTCTTTATTATGAATAGGTTTCAAATGGTAGATACCAGACCCTTGATTTTTATATAGATCACTAATCATAAATGTCATATCTTCAACTTTTTCAATAATATGTTTTGCTCTAGTAAGTAAATTTTTATCTAAATTATAAATAATCCAAGAAGATTTAGCTTTTTCTAGTACACCCCAACATCCTGCTGTTCCTTCTGCAAAAAATAAACCCCAAACAAATGCTCTCTCATATTCTATATTTCCTTTTAGATCAAACTGTTCGATTGTCTCCTTACTAATTGTATGAAAAATAGGAATATTTGGAGCGTCTTCTGGTAGAGGTAAAGAATAATGAAGTAGTTTATCGCCAATAGAAAGATCAATTGTCCTTACTTCATTTGCTTTTTCATCAAGAAGAGAATGTTCTTCGGTAACATCTACACAACCTGTATGTGTAAGAACACGTTTCAATGGAGTACGAATTGGATGTCTAATAACATAATTAATTTTTGTATATCCTTTTTCTGTCCAAACTAATAATCCATTTTTTGGTTTAGATACTTGATTTTTTTCATTATCAGTCACCCATAAACCATCAGATATTTCTTCCATTGTTAAATACATAAACTTACCATTTTCATCAATACATGGGATAGGTGTATTTGACGAAACACTATTACAACTTACTTTGTAAGATAATTGTCTTTTATCTAGCACAGTAATCATACGTTTCTTATCTTCATATTCTATACTTGTCTGATCTTTCATTTCACTAACTTCTTTAATCATCTTTTTCATATCAGCATTGGTTTTTTTACGTGCATCAAGAAGATTTTTTAAAAGTGTAGGAATAACACCTAAAGGTTCTTTTAGAAAACGATGTCTTTGATTTGTACATATAATTTCCTTAACTTTAGTCTTTCGAATAGTCGTATCATGACAATTATGAGCAATAATACCATTTACTACAAAATTATGAGTATTTTCTACTTCAATATCATATACTTTTTTAATACCTACTTTTTTAATAGAAAGAATACGAAGATAAAATACGGGGAGAGCATTGTTTTCAAATTTTACTCCATATCCATCAAAAAAATCTATAGCTCCAATTGATTCAAGATAGTTAGTAACTCCTGGAAAATGTTCTTTTCTAAAGGATATTTTTTTATTAGAAAATTTGGCAGTTTTTTTAAGACGATCTATAATAGATTGATAGTTAGGAAGAGAATAATATTCATTTAATATAGTTTCTGTATCTTTCATTTTTTTATGAGCAATTTCAACTGCTTTACTAATTGGGATATTTTCATTAATTGATATCGATTTTGTATATTCTACAACTTTCTTAAATTGTTCACCTATTTTATCTCTTAAATTAATATAAGAAACAGCAGCATTTAAACGTTGTGTTTTATGAACACAGTAACGAAACCCTATCTTTTCAGAAAATGTTACAGTATCTGAACGAGAAATTAACAATTGTCCTAAACTTACATAGAAATTAATAGTTGAGTTAATATCAAAACAGTTTTTTAAAATGGTCTGTAAGACAATAAACATTTGTTGTAAACTTTCAATATTTTCTTGGTCTGATGATTTAACAAAGCTAATGCCAGATATAGTATCATTATTTTTATTTAAAGAGATAGTACATCCATCTCCGCCAAAAAGACCTCCTAAAAATTCTCGAAGTATTGGTTTTGGACAATTTTCATTAATAAATTCTGGTAGTAAATGTATTTGTTTCATTTTTTTCCCTTTCTCTACATTTCTAATATTTGATAGTAAATAAGATAATTCAATTGGAGCACGAATACTCCAACATGATTTTCCTTTGATAGCAGATAAATTACGACCACAGATTTTATATATATCATTTTGTAACATTTCTACATCCATAATATGACCACAAAAAAAACAACAATTATTAAATTTGTCTATATATCCATCAGTAATTAACAATCCACATAATCTTGAAATAATCATTGTTTTATTAAATTCAATTGGAGAATTAGTTTCTAATATAAGTGGTAGAATTGATTTATCTTTTAAACATTGTAATGATCTACCTTTTAATACTTGAGAAAGTTCATCAAAATCTGTTTTAATTGTATAATACCATCCCTTACAATCAAGTATATCATCTAATTCGTTGTATAATGGATATAATATAGAAATCATTACACGATCTTTATTAAGTTGAAAATCGCTTGCTTGGATCCATGATCCATCAGAACGAAGTAGTTTATGATCAGGTGTGCATGTAAGAGTACGCCCATCTTCAAATGTAAGTTCTACACATTCTTTATATCCTTGGTCATAAAATCTTGTTTGTTTAGAATAAATAGTTCCATTTTTTTGATCTGACCAAGATAAGACATCATCTTTATTTTTTATAAGATTTTCAATTGATGTAGAAAGACATGATAAAGAAACAACACTTCCTTCTGATATACAGCATCCGATATGCTCTTCCCATTCAACGACATGACATTTATCATCAGGAATTGTTTCGTCCAATACAAGTGTATTATAATCAATATTGTATGCAATCATTGTGCTAGGATAAAGACTACTAAAATCAAAAGAAACAACCATCTCGTATAAACCAGGAACAGGAGGAAATACATATGCACCTGTAAATCTATCACTTTCTTTTGTAACAAATGAATCTTTATCAATTACAATATCATCATACATACATTTTTTATAAACTTGAGAAAAAATTTTGATTTGCTGACCTTGTGTAAACAATGTAAAAATTGGTGTATTGCATGTATTACTCATTTCACATAGACCAATCCATACTTGCAATTTTTCAAATAATTTTAAGACCAGATTGCTATCCTGGACGCAATATTTTGCAGTTACAGCTAGACTATCAGGTGTAAACATACGATAACACTTGAAAAGACCTTTTGCTGTCAATGGATCTTTTGTAGATGAAAGAAAATGATCAGAAACAGTTTTTAATTTGTAATTTTCAAGCTTATAATCACGTTGAATGATAGGTAACATATCTACCCATAGACGACCATGTGCATCTAAATATTTAAAATTTTGATTCTTAAAAGCTGAACTACTCCAACTGATCTCTTTAATTTTAGATGGCATACCACGAATACATGAAAGTTGGCAAAATTGTTTTTCTATATTACAAATTTTTGATCTTTCATACATGTATGTAATATCAAAAGAAAAGATATTATATCCACAAATTATTTGTGGATTCTTTTCAAGAATTATATCTTTAAATCCTTCTAATAAATCACTCTCAGTTTCATATCCAAGAACTTCAATTCCTGGTCCTAATTTATCCATATTTAAGTCAATAATTTCACCTTTTTTATTTTTACATAATGTTAAAATGTACTTTTCAAACTTATCTTCTGTATCACCATTTCGTCCAAAGACACAAGAAATTTGAAAGACTTTATCACCTGGCTGTGATGATTGAGGAAATACGTTTGGATTGGATGAATTTACTTCAATATCAAAACTCATAATATAAGGACGGGCAGGTGGTTGATTATTATCTTCTAAAGGTGAAAAATTTTTATAAGATACAACATATTCATGTTCACATAAGCTCTCCTTATCATCTTCTTTAATATTTTTTTTACCTTTAAAGTTAAACCAACTTGCAGGTTTGATATTCATCATACACATGAATTGAAGGATAGGATTTGCATCTGATTCATGTACTCGAAGTTGAATTTTACCTACACCTCCAATGAAAAGTGGATTTTTTATTTTATAGATAAAATTACGGATATTTGTACTCGTTTTAAAATAACACTTTATAAATGGATATACTTTATCCACATATTCACCTTTTTCATTTTTATCTTTTTTTGCAAAATAAAGTTTTTTCTTCTTTAAAGCCTCTGATTTTACCAATGTATTGCATGACAACTCTTTCAACCTTGTTTGAATAACACTATAAGAAGCAACCGTCCAATTTAATGAAGAAGGCAGTTCAACATAGATATAAGGAAGAAAATCATCGACTTGTAAATAAACACTTTCATTGGCCAATGACAACCCAAATATTCTGATTTTGGTTGCTCCATACTCTTCATAATGATGCCAACTGTACGGAAAAGTCTGCATTTTAATTAAATTGAATTATCTAATTAAATAATTCAATTTTATTTTACTCAAAAAGAATATCTGACAATTTTTCTTCATTGAATTTTGGTAAATCTTCCTTATATGTTTTTTCATTTGGAATGTACTTAAAAACATAATGTAAAGCTTTTTCAAGCTGATTTTCATCTTTATCTACGAAATCGTATGGACTATAAATATGTTTAGATCCTTCTCCAAATCGCCATGGGTTTTTATCTTCTTCTTTGTATCGATTGCCGCGTAACATTTTATAAACATCTTTATTATATAAATATAACATGAAACAAGCAAGAGAATAATGATCAAGATATCTAAAAAAAACAAATGCTTCTTCTTTATTCTTAAAAAAAGTAGATGATTTTGGATTATCAGGTAAATAGTAATACAAAGAACGAAGACGTTTAATCTCATCAATATTTTTAATTAATTTATGAAATGTACATGTCTCTGTATCAATCAATTTAAGTTTTACCATGCCATCTTTAGGATCAATATATGAATAAAAGTTTTGAGGCTTAATATCTCCATGAGTAATGTGTTCGTCATGAAACATCTGGATTTTTGTAAATAACATTCGATATAAACAAATTACCATACTTTTAGTGCATTCTTTATCCAATAAAGATTTTAAATCTTCGCCTTCAATATATTTTAACATGATCGCACAATGATCCTTTGTCTCTTTAAAAGCTACAAAATAATCTTTGTACATTGGAAAAATATCAGCCAACTCTTTCAAGCTTTTAATTTCATTTTTCATATGTTCTTTCTTTGTTTTACCTACTACTTTGATAAAATATTTAACATCATTAATAATAATATCGTGTGTCTCACTGTGTTTATTCTCATTATCAAAACTCTTGATGAACTTCTTTAATGTTTTTTCTAATTCTAACTCTGACATTTTATATATTTTATTTTTTAAAGCCTGTTTATAAATGAGTTCTATTTTCCTTTTTCATCGTGATTTTCGAACAATTGATAACACATCTTTAATTGCATTAAGTCAACTATCTAAAAATATTATTCCTATTTTCATTTTTAACCCTGACCAAATTGATCCTTCTAAAAATCCATATTATAATAAAAAATCTGTACAATTTATGATCGATTGTTTACGTGGTATACCACATCTTCAACTTTTTTATGGAGACACAGTAGATGTTCTTGAATCTTTATTCAAAAAAAATAAAATTACTCATCTTGGATTTAACCTTGATTATACCTTTTATGCAAAGGAACGTACAAAAAAAGTGATTAAACTAGCTACACAATATCAGGTTAATGTAGTTATAAAAGAAGATTATACTTTATTAAACCTTCATGAATACAGAGATGAATCTTTTTATAAAGTATTTAAACCTTTTTATGAACATCTTTTACAACAAAAAATTCCTAAACCAGATAAAATAAATGTAAAATTATCTGATCATAAACTAAAGATTGATTCAAAATTTATTGTAGGAACATTAAAACCAAATACAAGTGAAAGAAAATCAGCTTTAGATATCCTTTCTTCTAAACTAAAATTTAAAGATTATGATCAAACACGAAATTTTCCAATTATTGAAACCACCCATTTATCCAAATACATCAAATTTGGTACAGTAAGCATCCGTGAAGTCTATGATACATTAAAAAAAAATGAAGAACTAGCACGTCAAGTCATTTGGCATGATTTTTATGCTTGTTTAATGTATTTTTTACCTTATGAAGATACACTTGGTGGAGGAAATCTTCAACATAAAAAATTAAAATGGAGAGACTCTATAAAAGATTTTAATGCATGGTGTAATGGTCAAACAGGTATTCCTTTGATAGATGCAGGCATGAGACAGTTGAATGAAACTGGATGGATGCATAATCGAGTTCGATTAATTGTTAGTAACTTTCTAAGTCTTGTTCTAAAAATTGATTGGAGAAAAGGTGAAAAATATTTTGCCCAAAAACTAGTTGACTATGATGTTGCAAGTAATAACTTGAATTGGCAATTTTCTGCTCAAGTAGGTACTGATCATAATCCATTTTTACGTATTTATAATCCATACCGTCAATCTGAAAAATATGATAAAGACTGTTTATACATCAAAAAATGGGTGAAAGAACTAGAAGATGTTCCATGCAATGATATCCATAAATGGTATAAAAAATGGGAAGATTATGATATTGGATATACAAAACCGATAATAAAATATTAGTTTGTATAAAGATGGTTTGTCCTGTATGTCTAATAGTACCAGTTAGTCTTGGTTTAACTTTTTTCAACTTGGTAGTCGGTTTACTTTTAACAATATTTATTTGTTCTTTATATTTGATTCTACTTTCTAATAAAAAATGTAATACGTGTAATTAAAAAAATCAATTTAGTTTAATTTCTAAAATTAAATTTTAATTTTAGAAACTAAAATTTAATTTTATTTAGTTAGAATAATATTTATTTTTTAGAGGTTAATTTGAAGCTAGTGATTTTTTACTACTTTTTTTACTAAATAAATATTTATTTTTAATTAAAAAATATTACATAATATATAAATAAATTAAATATATATTTAAATTTATTATATAATATATAAATATATTATGAGTGAGTGTGAATTTTGTCATTCAATATTAACAAATAATACAGTATTAAAGACTCATTTGTCAACTAATAAAAAATGTTTGAAAATACGTGGATTATCCTTGCAAACAAATTTTAAATGTGAAGGATGTCATGTTATTTTTACTACTATACATGTATTGAAAACTCATGAAAAAATTTGTAAAGATTTTATCATTTTTTCTTTAAAAAAGGAACATTTACAACAACTTGAAGAAATAAAAGAACAAAATGAAAAAAAAATATTTGATTTACAACAAAATCTTATTCAATCTGAAAATACTATTGAACAATTTCATAAAATAATAGAAAAAAACAGATTAGATCATGATAACTATTTAACTTTAAAAATTCAACATGATCTACTTGAAAAACAACATGAAAAAACGATTGCTAAACTTGAAATGAAAATCACTCAATGCGACTCTTTTATCCAAGGAATTGTAAAAGAACGTTTTGAATCATTCAATAATGAAGCTATTATTGAGATTGATAATGATATCGAAGAAAATGAAGAAGAATATAAATTACAACCACTTGATCTTGGTGATAATTTATATATTGAAAATCGAGATGATGGATATATAAATGTAACTAACCTTTGTAAAGCTGGAAATAAAGAGTTTAAGGCATGGAATAGAACTGAAAAAACTCAATCTTTCTTAAAAGCTCTTTCGAGGTCGGTGAATATAAACACCGACCTCTTAATTCAATCTATAACAGGTGGAAAAAATGAAGATCGTAAGACTTGGGTTCATCCTTATGTCGCAATTAATATTGCTCAATGGATTTCTCCTCAATTTGATGTAAAAGTTTCTTCATGGATATATGAGGTCATGCTAACAGGTAAAATCGATATTAGTAATATTAAAAGTTTTCAACAATTACGTCTAGAGAATAAAGAACATAAATTAAAAATACAATATTTAACTAAAAAATATGTAAAAGCACAATCACGTGTACAATATAATGAAAAAAATGTTGTTTATGTTCTTACAACACCTTCTCATAAAAAAGAAAGAAAGTATATTCTTGGAAAAGCTACTAATCTTACCAATCTTCTTTCTACCTACAATAAAACAGATGAACATGAAGTTATTTATTACCAGGAATGTTCAGATGAAGATACAATGGCAATGGTAGAACAAGTAGTATTTCAAAGACTTAAAGATTACCGAGAACAAGCTAATAGAGAGAGATTTATTTTACCAGAAGGAAAAACAATTGAATTATTTATAGATATAATTAAAAAATCAATTGAATTTCTAAAATAAATTAATTATTTGAAAAAAAAACTTTCAAATAAAAATTAGAAACTAAAATTAAAATCCTAAACACACAAAATTTGTGTGTGTGGACAAAAAATATTTTGAAAGTTAGATTTTTAGAAATAAAATATTATTTTAAAGCATAAAAGGATAAATCACTTTTATAGAAAAAAATTTTTATTTAATTATTTTTCTATAAAATTAAATAATATATAGAATTTTTTTATAGAATATTTAATTTTATAGAAAAATTCTATAAAATTAATTTAAATAATATATTATAATAAAATGGATCTTATATCATGTGAATTTTGTAACACAAATCTTAAATCAAAGTATAATTTAAAAAATCATTTATCAAGTAATAAAAAATGTTTAACATTAAGAGGATTAAAACTAGAGTCAGAATTTTTATGTAAAGGATGTGATTCATTTTTTGCAAATAAAAAAAATATGTTGATTCATATGGATATTTGTAAAAAATATATTAAATTAAAACTAGAAGAAGAATATGATGAAAAAAATAAAAATATTAAAGAAGAATATGAAAGTAAAATAAAATCAATAAAAAAAGAATGTAATGAAAAAATTATTATTAAAGAAAAACAAATAGATAATCTTCAAAAATTAATTGATGAAAACAAGGATCTATTATTAAGATATACAAAATTAGAAGTTAAACACGAAGAGCTTGAAAAACAACATGAAAAAACGATTGCTAAACTTGAAATGAAAATCACTCAATGCGACTCTTTTATCCAAAAACTTGCACTTGAAGGTAGTAATAAAGTTACATCTACTACTAATAATACTGTAACAAACACTATTCGCAATCAATTATCACCAACCTATACAATTTA
>Ga0214192_1000833_pt1 | contig 18210 bp, 13 predicted proteins | sample TroBogEpilimnion_44_FD_153030 | JGI IMG/M metagenome (GOLD analysis project Ga0214192, IMG submission 153030) | Freshwater microbial communities from Trout Bog Lake, WI - 29JUL2008 epilimnion | ecosystem: Environmental > Aquatic > Freshwater > Lake > Epilimnion/Euphotic zone | place: Trout Bog... | reverse complement strand
CCCCGGGCCAGCGCTTCGCGGGACCATATTCCGCGCCCGGGTTCAATCCCAGCCAGCGAACGGTTTTTCCTTCCTGTGAATTGAGTCCAAACTTGTTTCTGAATTGGTTGATTGCTTCCGGGGGCACCATCACCACGGGAGCCAAAGGTTCCGGGTTGCAACCCAAAGCCGCCATCAAGTTCAGGTAATGATAAATCTGGTGCGCGGATTCTGGGATGGGTTTACCCGGACGGTTCTCTCGTTGCAGTCGTTGAATGTCGGCTACCGAGGGTTTGTGCATATCCACAGAACCAGTTCGTCTGGGTAATGCTGCGGTCAGGAATACTCTGCGCCAACTTCCCGCATAGCCGATCCTTCTGCGAATCCGTGCAACCAAAACCTCCAGCGCGGATCGGGGTGAGTTCGGAAGGACAACGGCCAACTCGAAGTTTCCGCTTCGCAAATTTTGCGCGACGGATCCAATGCCATCCTCTTCCTGGAAGGTGATCAGATGATTTATGGCGGGGTGAGACCTGTATAGATCGGCCAGCTTGGCATGGGTCAGCAAGGTAATCTCCGCCTTTGGACAGGTCTCGCGCAATCGCATCAACGCCGGAGTGGTCATCACCGCGTCCCCCAGCCAATTGACTCCTCGAACGAGAATACGCCGAAGGGATTTGACCTCCTGATGCAACAAGGATTGGAGCAAAGGACTGAGACTTGAGGTGGTTAACGGCCTTTGCATTTGCGCGTTTTACAAATCAGCATTTTGTGGAGCCGCAGGATCCAATTCATTTAAACCGGGGCTTGCGACTGACTTCTTTGCCGGGGAACCTTTGATCTTGGATCCTTTCCAGCGTTTATGAACCCAGAACCAGTTCGCCGGATCACGTCTCACAGCGGATTCGAAAAAGCGATTCACATCGGTCATCACCTCTTCGACTGAGCGTGGTTCGCCATTGTGAAAGGTGGGGATTTCCGGGCTGACCTCAATCAACCAGTGGGCCAGTTTGGTGCGATAACACACCGCCACGAAGAGAGGAATGTTAAAACGCAATGCGTAAACCGCCGGTGCCTTGGTGGTATTGCAATCATGTCCCAGGAAGGGGATGCGCACGCCGTGCTCGCCGGAGTGCTGGTCGGAAAGAAATCCCAGGATAATGTTGTTGGCGCGAACGGCATCCCGCAGCGCCGATCCCTCGGTGCGGCGCTCAAAATAAAGTCCCCCGGTTTTCTGGCGGAGACGAAGCAGCAGACGGTTGATGGATGCAGGGCGGATGGCTCGATAGGTCGTCGCAATTTGATGGTTGGGAATCGCCCGGTTGGCCATGGCAAGGACTTCGAAGTTGGCAAAATGTCCCACCGCCAGAACAACGCTGGAGGGCGGATTTGCGTGGCAGTAGCTCTCCAGTTTGCTGCTGCCCACGATCTCGATTCGCTCGTTTAGCAGGGATCGTTTCATGGAAACGGTCTTTGCCGCGCAGGCGAAGGCCTCTCCGATGCGTAGAAAATTCTCCCGTACCAATTCCTTGATTTTCTCCGGCGGAATTTCCTTCCCCAGGCACAGGGTCATGTTGTTGGTCGCAACTTTGCGATGTCGCGCGTCCAGATGATAAGCCACCCAGCCGAGGAACATTCCCACGCGGGCCACGAAGTCGAGTGGAAACAGTTGTAGAAGTCCGATCAACCCGCTGGCGAGGTAATAAAGCAAAGTGTCCATGGGTTATCTCAGCGGAAACAGATTTTTCGAACGCAATCTTCAAAGTTGGCGAACCCGCTTAGGATTTTGATTTCCACCCGCATGAAGTAAATGGGCAAATCACGGCGGTCCAGTTTAGGGAAGCGAACGGCATCTTTCTGGGTGGTCAATATAATTTGAGCCTGACGTTTCTTGCCGCGGTTGATGGCATTGAGGATTTCCTGCTGTGAGAAACGATGGTGATCGGCAAATCGCTTGGAGTAGACGACCGAGGCACCGAGCTTTTGCAAACCCTGCTCGAAGCTTTCCGGTTGGGCGATGCCGCTCAGCGATCCCACTTTCTTGCCGGCAATCATGTCGAGACCAAATCGTTCCCCCGTGAAAACATCCTCAAAATAAAGCGGATCGTGGATGCATTCGATGATGCTGGCGGTGGGGTTGTACTGACTGATGCGCCGGGTCAGTTCCTCGGTTTTGCCATCGCTTTTGGTGATGAAAATGTAACTGGCACGCGTCAAGTGGGAGGGCGGTTCGCGAAGGGTGCCCCGGGGCAGGAGATGTTCGTTGCCGAATGGTTGCTGGCGGTCGATCAGCACAATGTCCTTGCGACGTCCCGCCAGTTTCCAATATTGAAACCCGTCATCCAGCAGGAGGGTATCGCAACCAAACTTCTCGATGGCATAACGACCCGCCTTCACGCGATCCTTGTCGACCAGAACCACCACGTTTTTCAGATTGGATGCGAGCATGTAGGGCTCATCCCCCGCAGTCTCGGAATCCAGGAGCAATGATTTGCCGTCGGAGACCACGCGTGGCGGCGTGCTATCCTGACGGAAAAGGAGGACATCCGAGAGCCGCTTGGTGATCGGCGGAGGTTTGGAACGGTAGCCGCGCGACAAGATGGCGACGGTTCTTCCCTGATCCTGCAATTCACGGGCGAATTTTTCCACGACCGGTGTTTTGCCGGTGCCACCCACGGTCAGGTTGCCAATGGCGATGACTTGCACCCCGAGCGTGCTGTCGCGAAGAATGCGGACATTATAGAGAAAGCGCCTGGTTTTTACGGCGACCTGAAAAATTTTGGATAAAGCGTACAGGATGGAGCGAACCAGGGCGGCCTTAAAACCCCGGCGTTGCTCAAAGATCACCTCGAGAAAGAATGTTTCGAGATTTTCCGTCCAGACGCGGAAACTTTCACGCATTACCACCTACTCTGCCAGTGAGTTTGCCGAAGGGCAAGGTCAAGTGGTCGCGCGGGTTCCAGCCCCCTCGACAAAAAGCTTGAATATCCGAGGTAATCGGCCAGAAACAGGACTGGTTTATGGCAAGATTTGGTTGAGAAATTTTAGTAAAAAAAAGTTGACCTAATCCAAAAACACAACGAACGTGTGGCCTTCACAATCAGTTAAAAAATGATTAAGTGACGACCCCTTTCGGGTCGATAATAGATTGGTTGCGGTCTTATACTAAATACACATGCATAGTTTTACATTTTGGTTGACCATCGGTTTTGTTTCCGCGGTCGTTTTCGCGTCCTTCTTCGAATGGACCCTCCACCGGTTTGTGATGCACAAGCCGTTAGGCAAATTTGATTATCCATTCAAGGCCCATGCATTGATACATCACCACGTTTTCAAGGCGGATCACACCTATCATGTGATCGATCCCAAAGACAGTAAGACCATCCCGATGGCCTGGTGGAACGGCCCCGTGCTGGTTCTCCTGACTAGTTCCCCTTTTGCAGTCATCTCCATTCTTGCTGGTTCCTGGGCCATCTGGACCGGTGCCATCATCGCTGCAGCCTTATATTATGTTGCCTATGAATACATTCACTGGTGCATGCATTTGCCGAAGAAACGCAACATCGAGCGTTCGGGAATTTATTTTCGCCTCAACGGGCATCATCTTCTGCATCATCGTTATATGCACAAGAATTTTAACGTGGTAATGCCTCTGGCGGACCTCCTGCTGGGCACTTTGCTCCTGCGTTCCAAGGTTCATTTTAAACAGGCGGTGGGGGAGGCTGTTCCTGATGTGCAACCGCGCACATCAAATAAGGCCGCCATGCCCAAGCTGGCAACCATCAAATAAGTCGATCCAACTTAGCAATCCGGTTTCAAAGCGCTCCTTCAGGAGCGCTTTTTTTTGACAAAAACACTTTGCCTTTCCCGCCGTTTTCGTAACATGCGCGCATGAGTAAATCGCCTTCCAAGAAATTTGCCGCGTATCCACGGTTGAACCCGCTGGGAGTCGGACGGGATATTTCCGCCGCCGACCTGATCGACCAGACTTTTCTCGCTTACAATGGTGGCCGCATTCGCGAAGCCGCGCGTCTGCTGGTGGAAAAAATGCTTCCCAACAACGGCTATGTGGGAATGAGCCTGACCGGTGCCTTGACTCCTGCCGGTCTTGGGAAATCCTGCCTGATCCCCTTGATGAAGGCGGGCTTCGTGGATTGGATCGTCTCTACCGGGGCCAACTTGTATCATGATTTGCACTACGGCCTCGACATGAAGCTCTACGCGGGATCGCCCTTCCTGAACGACGTCGATTTGCACCGCGATGGAGTCATCCGCATTTACGATATTCTGTTTGATTACAACGTTCTCCTCGATACGGATGCCTTTATTCGCGAAGTGATCAAGGGACCTGAGTTTCAACGGCCCATGGGAACGGATGAATTTCATTACCTACTGGGCAAATACGTTTATGAACGTGGACTGAAACTGGGCTTGAAGGACAGTTCCATGCTGGCCACGGCTTATGAATGCGGGATTCCCATTTTTACCAGCAGCCCGGGCGACAGCTCGATCGGCATGAACGTTGCCGCCATGTCCATGCGCGATTCCAAGCTCATGTTTGATGTCAACCGGGATGTCAACCAGACCGCGGCCATTGTGTATGAAGCCAAGTCCAGCAAGCACAAGAGTTCGGTGTTCATTCTGGGCGGTGGTTCTCCCAAGAATTTCATGCTCCAAACCGAGCCGCAGATCCAGGAAGTCATGGGCATCCAGGAACGTGGTCATGATTACTTCCTGCAATGCACCGATGCGCGTCCTGATACCGGTGGTCTTAGCGGAGCCACTCCTGCCGAGGCGGTGAGTTGGGGCAAAGTGGATCCGGACAGCCTTCCCGATTGTGTGGTGGCTTATGTGGACTCCACGCTTTCACTGCCGTTGCTGACAGCTTATTGTCTCAGCCGTGTCAAACCGCGCAAACTGAAGCGCCTCTTTGACAATAGAAAGGAAACCTACAAGCGCGTTCGTGACCTGTATTTGAAGATTGGCACCGTGAGCAAGATCAAGACGAGCCGCAAGGTCGCCAAGCGCTCCAGTAGCGTTGGATTGAAACAGAAATGAAAGTCCTGATTCTTGGCTGCGGTTACGTGGGACGTCCCCTCGGCGCGGAATTGGTGCGTCTGGGACATGAGGTCTGGGGTGTCCGCAGGTCAGGAAGCGCGGATGAATCCATGCGTGCAGTGGGAATCAAGCCACTTCATGCGGACATCACACGTGCGGAGGATCTGGCCGGTTTGCCTGGACCTTTTGACTGGGTGGTGAACTGCACGGCTTCATCGCATGGTGGACCGGAGGATTACCAGAAGGTTTACCTGCAAGGGAACAAGAACCTGATGGAATGGATCACGGCAAACCCGGTTAAGAAATTTGTCTACACCAGCAGCACCAGCGTTTATGGGCAGGATGATTTCTCCCAGGTCAAAGAATCCAGCCCCACCGAGCCGTTGACCGAGACCGGCAGGATTCTGGTGCAAACCGAGGCCTTATTGATGGACGCCGCGCAACAGAAAAAACTGCCGGTGGTTGTCCTCAGGGTCTCAGGTATATACGGTCCGGATCGAGGCCATTTCTTCAAGCAATACCTTCGCAACGAGGCGAAGATTCCGGGACAGGGTGAGCGTGTCATGAACATGATTCACCTGGAAGATCTGGTGGGTGTCATCATTGCCGCCTTGAAAAACGGACGGGCAGGGGAGGTATATAATGCCGTGGATGATGAACCCGTCGCGCAGATTCATTTCTTCCGTTGGTTAAGCGAGACCCTTGGAAAATGGATGCCGCCTTTTGCCACTGTCGAGGAGACCACCGAGAGCAAGCGCGGTGTGACAAATAAAAAAGTCCAAAACCGCAAGCTTAAGATGGAGCTGGGTTATCAATTCAAATATGCCAATTTCCGAAAGGGCTATACCGCCGAGATCAAACGTCTGGATGACCTGGGTCTGATCAATATAGAACCTGAACCACGTTAATGCGGTTTGGTCGGGGGTAAATTGGTAGGCGATGCGGAAACGGGTTTTTTAGGTTGTGCCTTTTGGGGGTGTAGCACTGGATTATAAGGCATTCGGATCGATTGATTTTGAATCCAGATGACTCGCGCCCAGACACCGCCCGTGATCAAAGTGCCGGTGAGGCCGATGATGGTGGCGAATGCCGCGAGGTATCTGAGGAACGCGCTTTTTTCCCAGCGTCGGGTTTTCTCAGCAAACTCCTTGGAGATCCAGCCGCGCTTCAGCCAGAAATCATTTTCCTTGTCCACCATTTCGCACCAGCGTCCCAGATGACGCGCCATTTGCCACCAGAGCCAGCCGAACAGGCTGGTGCACAGAGCCATGACCAGAACGGGCCAGGCCAGGTTCAGGAACGTGATGTTTGCAATACAGCCCATCGGAATTTTTCTTGGATTTGCTTTTTTGCGTGAATACCAGAAATTGCTGAGATCATTGAGGTAATAAAAAACCAGCCAACGACCCAAGGTATTGGTGATCTCGCATTCGGTCGAATAAAAGCCAGCAGAAAGAAAATGAGCCAGCCCGGGGCTGCAATTTGAAGCAAAGTCAAAATTACGGCGGTGTGCTGCTTCACACATTTCACTCCCTTCCACATTCCCAGCCAACTAAGAGAATTAAAATCAAGCCACAAGGCTATCCAACCTCCGATGAAAATGCCCACAAAAGCCTGCCGATCTTCAGTGAACATTTCTTTGTAGAGATAGACCTGGATTAGTAGCAACAAATTCGTAAAAATCAGCATCGTGAAAATAACTGAAAATCGGTTTTTCAAGGCATGGAATTGACCTGAGAGGATTTCCTCCAACTTCACGGGCGTGACCAAAATCAATTCCCAACCTCCGGTGCGTCTGTCCGAATTCATACGGCGGCTTGACTCAGACACCAGAATGATTTTCCCCAGAAAATGGAGACCATAGGAGGTAAAGACTGAGATTCCAAATAGATCATCCACTTCTGAGAATGTGCTTGAATTTCCTGGGTTCGTTTCAAGGAAATAGATGGCTAGTGTGTTGGCGATCAAGATGAAAAACATCACACCGATAAACCAATTGGTCTTTCTGAGCGAAATGTCCCTGACCGCAAGCCACAAAAGGGGCTTTTCACTCCACTTTCCACCCTTGAAAGGAATGGCGCCCACTGACTTTGCTCTGCCCTTGCTCCTCATGCTGAACCAGCCTTCGGACGAAGTCTCACCTAATTCACGCCATCTAAGTGGCAATAGCACGCTAGCCATCGCCAAGCCTACAAGTCCTAGTAGGACAAGCGTGCTGAGGCATTCCCAGAATTGAGTGCGCCCCCCGAGACTGTATCCATTTTGAAATGCCTTGATAAAAGCGAACACAGGGCTTGGCAAAAGCAGAAAGTTCGCATGGTTTCTTCCTGCCACTGCCTGAATCATCCACCAAACAAGTGGAAATCCACCCGTGAATATTGCTAGGAGCATCAGACCGTTGATGATTGCCTGACGCGAGTCCACCACCACCGAGGAAATAAATATCCCGATGCTCATGGAAAAAAACAGGGTCACCAGGAAGACCATGATCAATCGAAAGAACTCAGCCCCGGTGACTCCTCCCAGAAGCAGGGTCAAACCGAGGATGGGGAAAACTGACAGCAAACCGAAGATGCTGTTCAGGGAATAAGCAGCCATTTTGCCCAGAACCACATTGTAAGCCTTGAGATTGGTGAGAAAGAGCAGTCCCAGAGTGCCTTCGCGCCGTTCCTCGGCTATGGAATCCGCTGTTAACATTACTCCGCTGAATAAACTGTAAATCAGGATAACTATGCTAACTGCGACCAGCAGGAGTTGCCCTTTTTCCGCCATGGGACTATTGCCCGAATTAATCAAAATAAAGAGCAACACTGCCAGGGTCACCAGCGAAAACCAGAATCGCAACCAGTAAGTGGAAGGTCGCCGCGAGGCAACGCTCAACTCCCGGGTCACGATGGGAAACAGGTTCATGGTTCTCGACGTGACATGAATCAGGCTCCCAGCTTTTGGCGGTTTTTCCACAGGTCACCGGGCTTGAAAATTCCAGCGGGAGTGATGATGCCCGTGATGAGTTCGGCTGGGGTCACGTCAAAGCCCGGATTGCAAGCCCCGCTGGTGGGATTGGCCACCCGCACATACTCACGGCGGCCTTTTTCATTCACACCCCAGGCACCTAACACCTCGGATTCATGGCGTTCCTCGATGGGAATTTGGGAGCCCTTGATGAGTTTCCAATCGATGGTGGAAAGCGGAATGGCAACGTAAAAAGGAATCTTGTGCCGATGTGCCAGAACAGCCTTGGTGTAGGTGCCGATTTTGTTGGCGACTTCGCCGGTCTTGCCCAACACGCGGTCGCTGCCCACGATGACCAGATCGATCTTGCCGCGTTGCATGAGATGTCCGGCGGCGTTGTCCGCGATGACTTGATGCGAGATATTTTGCTGGGCCAATTCCCACGCAGTGAGGCTGGCACCCTGAGAGCGGGGGCGTGTTTCGTCGCAAAAAACATGGAAATTCCGGCCCAACTGTTGCGCCTCATAGATCGGGGCGGTGGCGGTGCCGATGTCCACAAACGCCAGCCAACCTGCGTTGCAATGGGTCAAGATGTTCATGCCGTTGCGGATCAGTTTGGCTCCGCGATGGCCAATCTTGGAGCAATGCGCCACATCCTCGTGCGCGAATTCCTCGGCGGCGGCCAGCGCGAGGCTCTGTCGTTCGGCCACGGTTTCGCCGACCTCGGCGGCTTTGAGAACCTGAGCCATGGCGTTGACGGGGTCCACTGCGGTGGGGCGTGCCTCCTTAAGTGTTTGATGAACCACATCTGTATGCGCGATAAATTTTTTCAAGTCGCCGCCGCCAAAAGCGAGCATTCCCTGGGCAAGTCCGTATGCAGCGGTGGCACCGATGGCTCCGGCTCCGCGCACGATCATGTCCCGAATGGCGCTGGCTGTGAGGCGATAATTGGGGATGGCGACAATTTTGAATTCGTGGGGCAATAATCGCTGGTCGATGAGAAGGACGGAATTGCGGGCGACGTCAAAGGCGACGGTTCGATAATGGCTGGTTTTTCCATGAACAGTGACATTCATGACCGAGACATTAGCCACTGATCCCGCGAAGGGCAACGGCAAGCTTGTGATATCGATCCAGCAGAAGACCGATCAAACCTCGCGGGCGGTGATCTTCTTGATCTTGCTGCGAATGGACTTAAAGAGGGGGGTGGTGCGAAGATCCTTGAGATCCGGATCCTTTGCCAGCCATTTAAAATCGCGATAACCGGTGTCGATTGCTTTATCGAGTGCCAGGATTGCTTTTTTGAAATCGCCGGTCAGGGAATAGCTGCAAGCCAGGTTGTATTGAACCAGGGGATCCTCCGGGCGCAATTGGGCGAGTTGCTCGTCCACCTTGAGGCCGGCCAGATATTTGCCGCGCTTGGTATAATCGTCGCCTAGAATCTGCAAAGCTTCGACGTAATGGGGATCCCGCTTGACCACGCCTTCAATAAAACCTATCTCCACATCCAAGTCTCTTTGCTGGTTGCGGCTCAATTTTTTTCTGGCGGTTGTCTTAGCAGGCATACGACGGGCAGAATATTTCTCAAGACCCCCATGTTAGTCAAGGACTGACCTGAAGAAATTTCCCTCACTATCTGCAACCTCTTGATCATGATCATATTATTGTTGAATTGTGGCCGGTTCATGGCAGCGTTTTGGAGTCGTATTTACAACATTATGAAGTGTTTTGTCACGGGAGCCTCGGGCTTCATCGGCGCCAACCTGGTTCATGAGCTCCTCGCCCGGGGACATGAGGTTCGGGCATTGTTGCGTCCGAATGCAGATTTACGCGGTTTGGAGGGTGCGGATTTTGAGCCGGTGAACGGAGACGTCACGGATGCCTCCTCGTATCGTGCAACCATGCGCGGGTGTGACTGGTGCTTTCATGTGGCTGCGAGCTACCATTTGTGGCTGGCGGATTACCGTCCCATGTATGAAGCCAATGTCACGGGCACGCGGCTGATTCTCCAGACGGCTGCCGAAGCGGGTTGCTCACGGATTGTTTACACCAGCACAGTGGGTTGCATTGGGTTGCCGCAAGAAATCAATGGTGTGGTGACACCGACCGATGAAAACACCCCTGTCTCCGAGGCGCAGATGAGCAATCATTATAAGCTCTCCAAGTGGAAGGCGGAAGTTGCGGCACTGGAATGGGTCAAGGCTGGTGCGCCGGTGGTGATTGTCAACCCCAGCACTCCGATCGGGCCAAGGGATGTGAAACCCACGCCGACGGGGCAAGTGATTGTTGATTTTCTCAACCGCCAAATGCCCGCCTATCTCGATACCGGCCTTAACTGGGTGCACGTGCGGGATGTGGCGATGGGACACATCGCCGCTGCTGAAAAAGGCAGGGTGGGGGAACGTTATATTTTGGGAAATGCCTCAAGCAATTGGACGATGAAGGAGACTTTTGATGTTCTGGCGGATGTCTCCGGTTTGCCTGCTCCCAAAATGCAAGTGCCGCATTGGGTGGCCCTGATGGCGGCCTATTTCGGCGAGGGTCTTTCATCCTTCACGGCCAAGCCACCCAAGGCCCCGCTGGCGGGGGTTAGGATGGCTCGGTACAAGATGTTTTTCAATCCTGAGAAAGCCATTCGGGAACTGGGTTTGCCCCAAACCCCGCCCAAACAAGCCTTGTTGGATGCGGTGGAATGGTTCCGGATGAACGGATATGTAGAGAAGCGATGACGGCCATTCAGGCCCACTGAGCCTGAGTCGCCTCCGCCTAATGAGATGAAGTCAGAACCAATACTTGTTCAAGCGTGGAGGAACCTTCCCGGGCACGATCCAGAGCCACGGTTCTCAAATTCTTCATTCCCTGATTTTTGGCAATTTCCGCCATCTCCTGCGTGCTGCCTCTGCCGATGATGACTTTGCGGATATCATCGGTCACCGTCATGGCTTCAATGATGGCCAGACGACCCGAGTAGCCGGATCCTTTGCAGCGTTCGCAGCCGCGACCGCGGAAAAGTGGCACACCCTCAAAAAGTGATGGTTCGATGTTCAAATCCGAATACATTTTTGCAGGGTAAGTGACCTGCTCCTTGCAATGAGGGCAAATGCGCCGCATCAATCGCTGGGCACAAGCCAGGATCACCGAGGATGAAATCAAGAACGGTGCAATCCCCATGTCATTCAGACGCACAATCGCGCCCGGCGCGTCATTACAATGCATGGTGCTGAGGACTTGGTGACCTGTCAGCGCTGCTTCAACGGCGATTTCAGCCGTTTCGGTATCGCGAATTTCCCCGATCATGATGATGTCCGGGTCCTGACGCAGGATGGATCGCAGGGCACTCGCGAAGCTGAGGCCGATTTCCTTCTTTACGGGCACCTGATTGATGCCCGGAATCTGGAATTCGACGGGATCTTCGACCGTGATGATGTTGAACGTTGGGTTGTTCAACTCATTCAAAGCTGAGTAAAGCGTGGTGGTCTTGCCGGAACCGGTCGGGCCGGTGACGAGCAACAAACCGTGCGGGGCGTCGACGGCGTTACGGAATTGTTTCAGGGTCGCCGGATCGAGCCCCAGTTTGTCGATGGCGGCTGAGAGATTGGATTTATCCAGAACGCGCAACACGATTTTTTCACCGTGAACGGTGGGCAGAAACGAGACGCGCAAATCGTAATCCTTGCCGCTGACCTTCACGCGCATACGACCGTCCTGGGGCAGTCGTCGTTCGGCGATGTCCAGGCTGCTCATGATCTTGAATCGTGAAGCCAGGGCGAGTTGCATCGCCTTGGGCGGAGGGGTGACGTCCAGCAAGGTTCCGTCCACACGGTAGCGAAGGCGGACGTTTTTCTCGAAAGGTTCAATGTGGATGTCGCTTGCCCGGTCTTTGATCGCCTGCACCAGAATGATGTTGGCGAGTTTGATGACGGGTGCCTCGCCGCTGGATAAAGCGAGTTGATCCAGGTTGACATCCTCGGCGGTTTCCTTGGCGACTTCGAGTTTCTCTGCGTCTGGATCGTCCTCGGCTATTTTTGAAGACTCGTTAATGATATCCTCCATGCTGCTGCTTTTGGAGGCATCAATATTCGTCAGTTTCTCGAGAATCGATCTTTCCGAGGAAATCAGTGGGTGAACCTCAAGACGCGTGACGCGCCGGACGTCGTCGATGGCCAGGACGTTTAGCGGGTCGGCCATGGCCAGGAACAATTTATTTTCCAGGCGGGATACGGGGACAACCTTGTAATTATGGGCGAGATCCCGGGGCAGCAGGTCAACGACCTCCGCCGGTATGCTGATTCGACTCAGGTTGACCGGAGGGGTGTTCAAGATGCGCCCCATGCAGACGGTCATGTCCTGTTCGCTGACGTAGGCTTTTTCCACCACGAGTTTGAGTACTCGGGTGCCGCCTTTTTTCTGCTCCTCCAGCAGTTCCTCCACCTGTTGCAAGGTCAACAAACCGTCCTCGACCAGCGCGTCGGCGATTCGTTCCCCAAAGGATTTGATGATGGGTGGCATTGGGGGTTAGCGGAAGATTTTTTTCAGGTTGCCGCTAATTTCCAGGGGGGGGGAAATGAAAAAAAGCACGCGGGTGTGGCGTGGATGTGTCAGTTCCTTTATCACCTGGCGGTTGAATGGATTGGCCGTTGCCACCAGCAAAGTCTTGCTCATGCGGTCAAAGGGGAGCACGCACCAGCGTCGGCACACATCTGCAGGAAAACTCCTCACCAACTCCAAATCCACGTCGTATTTCTCCATGGGCAGGTAGGCGAGACGGGTTTTTTCAATGATGAGCTTTAAAGACTTGTCGGTCTGGACAATGCCCTTGTCGTTGAGAATTTGAATGAAAGGTTCAACGACCCCGGGAGGTGATGCAATCGGATCGGGTGTTTTCCAGCAGATGTCAAAATCGCCCGGGGAAACCAGTTTGCTATCGACAAAAACCTTCTGCATCGATTGGCGCCCATCATCAATCTCCCCGCCGGAACCGGCTTTGTCGCGGATGCGATGGGTGGTTTGGTGGGATTCGGTGGATCGTTGCGGGTGGGGGGCATCCCCATTGGCTTGCGCATGAGCTTGCGCCTCTGATGATGCAAAATTGTGGGCCCGGGCGTCGATCTCCTTCAAGGCCAGCTGCACTTCTTTGTCGTCAGGGAAGCGCTGGAGCACGGTTTCGTATTCCAGGATGGCGGAGGAAAGTTGTCCCAGTTGCACATAAACCTGGGCAATCCGCTTGGAGGTGTCGATGAGATCCTTCTCACGACCCAGCTTGGAATAGGCTTCCTTGAGGATTTCCAAAGATTGGTAATCACTTGGATCAGACCGGGTGATGACCTCAAACATCTCAATGGTTTGAGATAATTGGGCCGCCTCGGACTCAGTCAAGTTGGAAGGGGTTGCGCTCAATAGTTGTTCCTTATGGGGTTGAACGCTTCGCAGCGTCCTTCCGCGAATTCTGAAATATTCCTGTTTTTAGTCTCAAATCCCTCATACAACGGGTCACAACAGTATTTCGGCAGAAAGGGAGGGGGGGTTAAGCAGCAATCCGTTCCCTGAAAGGCCAAAAAAAGGTGAGATTGCCCTTTCTTCTCATTTTCCCCAAAGTAACCTCCATATTGTGACGATGAACTCATAAATGGAATGGATGCCCTGATACCTGTTCTCGAACCCGCGCCCGGGTCAAAATTCAAAAAATTTGTAGGCGACACCGTGCGCTTCGTGATTCGAGATGCGCAAGGCCGCAAGCCGTCGGCTGGCTGGAGTGCACGATTGCGTACCAATCTTGGACGTGCCAGTCAGATCGCCTCCGAGATCATCCATGCACGAGCCGCCGGCTCTTCATTCTCAGGCGGCGCCTGGCATGACATTCTCATGCGATTGGAAGGCGATGTCTGGGTTCTGGATCTTCCGCTGACTGAACCGGGCTATTTCCAGGCCAAAGCATACCTGATCGATCCCAAAGGCTGGCAATCCTGGCCCGACGGATCCGATCTCGCGTTTTCTGTGCATTCCGATGAATTTCGGACCGCAAACACCATTTATTGCGCCTTCACCCGGATGTTTGGTGAAAGCCGATCGGCCGTTTCCACCCGTAATCCGGAAAGGGATGTTGAACTGCAACGATTGGATTCCGAAGGCTACACCGTCATTCCGCCTTCCGGCAAACTCAGGGATGTTCTCCGTCAATTGCCTCACATCATGGACACGCTGGGATGTCGCTATCTGCATTTGCTGCCTATCAACCCGGTACCCACCACCTATGCCAAGACGGAGTTCGGTCGTTTCGGGAGCCCTTATGCCTGCGAGGATTTGACGGCGATTGATCCCGCATTGGTGGAATTTGACAAGCGCACTACCGGAGTCGAGCAGTTTGCCGAGTTAGCTCACGCCGTTCATAAGCGCGGGGGACGAATCATCCTGGACATGGTCATCAATCACACCGGTTGGGGCTCCACACTCCAGGAGGAGCATCCGGAATGGTTTCTTCGCAAGCCGGACGGCACATTCATCAGCCCGGGAGCCTGGGGAACCACTTGGGAAGACCTGGTGGAACTGGAGCCGCACCATGTTGAACTTTGGGAATATCTAGCCTCCGCATTCATCACCTGGTGTGGTCGTGGTGTGGATGGTTTTCGTTGTGACGCCGGTTACAAGGTGCCCATGGTCGTCTGGCAATATATCATCTCAAGGGTTCGCCGGGAATTTCCGGACGCACTCTTTCTTCTGGAAGGTTTGGGGGGGGGCTGGGATCTGACCGAGCAATTAATTTCGGAAGGTGGAATGCAGTGGGCGTATTCGGAACTTTTCCAGAACCACACCGGCCTTCAGGTGGGGGCCTACCTGGACCACAGCCTCAAGCAAAGTGCCAGCAGTGGTCTTCTCGTTAATTACAGCGAAACCCATGACAACGACCGCCTTGCCCGAAATGGTAGAGGCTGGTCCCTGCTCAGGAACCGTCTTTGCGCCCTGGCATCCGTCAGTGGCGGTTTTGGTTTCACCTGCGGCGTCGAGTGGCTAGCCCCCGAGCGGGTGAATGTTCATTCCAGCCGCGGATTGTCCTGGAGTTCCAGTGAGAACATTGTTCCTGAACTTTCCACTTTGAACCGATTGCTCGCCGGGCATCCTTGCTTTTTTGATAATGCGCGGATCAAGCGTCTGAGTAGCGTGGATTCAACGGTTCTTGCCCTTCGACGGGATTCCGGGGATGGACAGGATGCGGTGCTGGTTCTCGCCAACACCGACGCGGAGAACGCCCGGACATTGCTTCTGGATGAGACGCAATTGGAGAAGTTGCAGGATCTAAAATTTGACCTGACTGGCGGTAAAATTCCGAAGATCGAGTGCCAGCCTTCCGGAGAGGTGCTGTTTCATCTGGCGCCCGCCGCTTGCCATTGCCTCGCTGAAATTTTAAATCCAAAGGGCATGACCGGCGAGGTTTATCGTAAGACTCGAGCCCAGTCTGCGTGGGCTGTGTCCATGTTGGGTAAGTTTCTGCCTGTTGAGGGTATTCCTCTGTTGCCTTGGTTGGAGTTGGCGGGCATAGCCTCGAAAAATCCCGCCAGAATTCTTTCCGCTGCACTCTCCAAACCCTCCGAGGCAGCCGTGATGTTAACCCCTGGAAAGCGTGGAGAGAGCGAAAATGAAAGTGCTTACATTCCGCTGGTATACTGGATTCTTGCGGATCTGCGTCGAGTCCTGCCGGTGCCACCACGGCATTGGTTGATGGTGTGTGATGAAAATCCATTTCGGGCTCACCTAACTTTTGGTGATGGGAAACCGCCCAGACATGTTCAGTCCATCGAGGTGGAGCAGGGGCACATCGCTTGCTTTGAACCCTGTGATTACATGGGGGATGCTTCCCTGCGCCTCGAAAGATTTGGCCAGGGCGATTCGCTTGTTGAATCCGCGATTCGCTTTTTATCGCCCGACAGTCTTTTAAATGAACTTCCCTATCGGGATCATGCGTTGACGCTTTGTCGCCCGATGGATGCCGAGTATGCCTCCCGTTTTCCTTCACTCAACGGCATGGTTCTGTTGACCAACGGCATTGGTGGCATGGCCAGGATGTCCGTGGATTTTGGTAACATTCAGTCCAAGTATGATTGTCTGCTTGGGGCCAATCTGAATCCGCAGGTTCCGGTTGATCGACATGTGTTTGCCAAACGCGCCCGGCTCTGGATCAACGCCGATGGATTTATCGGTCCCCTGGATGGAAAGTGCCTGGTTTCATTCAAGCCCGGGCCTCCTGCGGTTTGGCATTTCAGTGCCGGTGCCGGGGATGGGCGCACCGTGGAGGTCGAAGTGGAGGCGCGGATGCTCCCGCAACGCAACACCACCATCCTTCAGTTCACGCGTTGTTCCAACTATAAGTCAAAGGGTGAGGCATTGCCGGCAGATCGCGACGTCCGTTTAACCGTGAGGGTGGACATCGAAGATCGCAATTTTCATTGGGAAACGGTCCACAATGCCGGATCAGATTATCATTTCAACTCCAACACTCACACCTTGGAGAATCTGCCGGGATTTCTTTTCAGTCCCTCCGGAGATCGTCAAATCCAGGTGGTTTCTTCCGAAGGCGAGTATCATCCCCAAGTCGAATGGTGCGAAAATATCCAGCACCCGGTGGAGCAATCCCGCGGGCAAACGGGATCAGGGGATGCCTTTAGCCCCGGATGGTTCGAGATTCCACTCAAACCCGCGGCAACCGTTTCTTTGTCCGTTTGCGCGGACCTTTCGATCACTGCCGAATCGTTGGCAAAAGACATGGAATCCTCCGGTTCCAAGGCAGTCGACGGAATCCCCGGTAAAATGGTTTCTCCAAAAAACGATTGGTTTGGACAACAATTGCTCAAAGCCGCGCAGGACTTTGTGGTTCGCCGGAATGACGGTGTGACCGTGATCGCGGGGTATCCCTGGTTTCTGGACTGGGGTAGGGATTCGCTGATTGCCGCCCGGGGTTTGCTTGCTGGAGGCATGGAAAATCAGGTGGCTCAATTGCTGGGGGTTTTCGCCCGCTTTGAAGAAAGTGGCACGCTGCCCAATACCATTCACGGCGACGATGCTAGTAATCGCGACACCAGCGATGCGCCATTGTGGTTTGGGGTTGTTTGTGAGGACGTGGCGGCAATTGAGGGCAATTCATTTTACGACCGGCAGGTCGTTGCAGGTGGTCGCACGTTTCGCGATGTGTTGACCAGTATTGCAGGAAACTATGCGTCGGGTACCCCCAATGGAATCCGCATGGACACCGACTCCGGTTTGATTTGGAGCCCAAGTCATTTTACTTGGATGGATACCAATTATCCCGCCGGGACACCGCGTGAAGGGTATCCTGTGGAGATTCAAGCCTTGTGGATTCGACTTTTGAGGCATGTGGAATCCATCACAGTGGGGGAGGAAAAGATCCGTTGGGGACGGTTGGCTGCACTGGCGACAGGCTCCTTGGAACGGTTTTTCTGGATCGACGATAAAGGCTGGCTTTCGGATTTATTGATTGCAAAGCCCGGTGTTCCCGCTGCACAGGCCCACCGGGATGATGCTTTGAGGAGTAACGCCCTTTTCGCAGTCAGTCTTGGTCTGATCCACGGCGAACGCGCCCGGAAAATTGTTGATGCCTCGTTGAAATATCTGGTCGTTCCGGGTGCTTTACGCACTCTGGCTCCCCTGCAGGTTACCACACCACTGGCGGTTTATGGTAATGGTGGACAATTGTTAAATGATCCTTTGAACCCTTATTGGGGAACCTATCAAGGGGATGAAGATACGCGTCGCAAGCCGGCGTATCATAACGGAACCGCCTGGACCTGGACCTTCCCGGTGTTTTGTGAAGCACTCGCCATGGCGTATGATGGCAATCCACTCGCGATACAAGCAGCGCGTGCCTACCTTGGGAGCATGGATCACTTAATCCTTCACGGTTGCATCGGTCAGGTTCCTGAAATTCTCGATGGTGATGCACCCCATACCCAGCGTGGATGCGATGCCCAGGCCTGGGGGGTGACAGAGGCCATCCGGGTCTGGAGAAAGCTCCAGGATTCAGGCAACTAGCTCCCACGATTCGATTCTGAACCAATGGTGTGATCCGAACGCCCAAAAAACCGCCAAAAAATAATTCTGGTCACTGGAAGTTTCTTTCCGCAAACTTTTGCACGTAGATTCATCCGTCGGTTGGTTTGTAGAAATGAAAGCAAAAATAATCATTACGCCAAAAAAGGCTGTCCTGGATCCCCA
>Ga0214192_1000830_pt1 | contig 18231 bp, 34 predicted proteins | sample TroBogEpilimnion_44_FD_153030 | JGI IMG/M metagenome (GOLD analysis project Ga0214192, IMG submission 153030) | Freshwater microbial communities from Trout Bog Lake, WI - 29JUL2008 epilimnion | ecosystem: Environmental > Aquatic > Freshwater > Lake > Epilimnion/Euphotic zone | place: Trout Bog... | reverse complement strand
TTGGAGGCGGTGGCGGGGGTGTTGGAGCTTGTACTACTACTGGAGCAGGAGGTGGTGGGGGTGTTTGAATCACTACTACCTGGGGTTGAGGTTGTTTGTTTGCTTCAATAGCATTGCCAATAAGACCACCAACCAATGCACCGGTTACTGCACCAGCAACTGGGTTGTGATTATTAGCACCAATAGCGGCGCCGGCAACGGCACCGACAGCAGCACCAGCTGCGGCTTCTTGGGCTTTAACAACAGATGTTGCCAAAGCTAATGCAATTAAAGTTAATATAAGTTTGTTTTTCATAGACATAGATATTTATTAGTATTATAATAATTAACACTAAATGTTCAACACTCAACAGTATTTTTATTATATATGACTATTGTTGAAGAATTTCTAAATGGCTTTCTAACTGAACCTTTATCAAGTATATATGCAAAAGGATACGATACATGTGTTGCATTAAAGGACTATTCGATAGAACATAATCTTACAGCATATAAAGCGTATTATGAAAATATATTATGTGTGGTGAATGATGATTATAGCTATCCAGATAATATACGGCATATTAATGGCGGTATCTATACCTTACCAGGTTACGGTGGTATTTCTAGTTCTCATAAGGGTTTAACAGGTGAAACAGCAATATTTGAAGGTAGTACAATTTACAGTCTTTTTCCTTTTGCTAGATACAGAAAATATAAAGATATAAGCCCTGATGAAAAGTACTTCTACCCAATAATATTAACTAATTCTCTGTATTTTGCTGAAAACGAGTACGGCTTAAAATGTGTACCTGAAAAGATACTAAATGATGTAAGAAACAATAAAGCCAAAATAATAATATTACTACCTTCAGAAGGTTACACAGGCTCAACACTCAAAGACTATAAGCATGATTTAGTAATATTGCAGAACTGGATAGATGATGTTGATATACCCTCTAGTAATGTTTATTATATAGGCGGTAATTTACTATTAGAGCGAGTTGCTCAAAACACTCCACGTATTAAATTTAATGCAATAGGTGTTTCAATATTCGAGATATGGAATAATTTAGAGTTATATAAAAATATTGAACTCGAGTTTAAACCAATAGATACAAAATATCTTTATTTGAATATGAATAGGATGCCTAGATTTCATAGAATGGCAATGATATTGAAATTAGTCGCAAGCGGTTTATTTGGTACCGGGCTTAATAGTTTTAACTTAATATTCAGCACATTTAAAGAAACAGCATACAAACTTTGTAATGGGTTTGATAAAGACGAAGAAGAGTTTCGGCATTTACAGATGTTAGCAGAAACGCTAGATCAGTATAAACAGCTTAATATAGATACTGATAATACTCCAAACTTAGCAGTTAATTTGAATACAAGTTTATTTGAAAGGACGTTTATAAGTTTAGTAACAGAAACCCTGGTTGCAGAAAATTGTATATTTTTAACTGAAAAAATATGGAAACCTATAATAATCGGGCACCCGTTTATTGTCTTATCAAACAATAACACTCTGAGCGTATTAAAAGAATATGGTTTTAAAACATTTGATAAATGGATAGACGAATCATATGATACCGCTATCAATTTCGATGTAAAAACAGATATTATTATTAAAAATTTAAAAAAGTTTAATAGTATGTCTATAAGCCAGTTAAAAAACATAAGAGATGAAATGAAAGAAGTATGTGAACATAATAAACGAGTATTTGAAGAGCGGGTAAAGCAAAAGTTTTATTTTCCTGAACAAAGCTACGGGCTTATGGGCGGTACGGGCACTGGTGGTTGTAGGCCAGTTGGAGACATTTTACTAAATATTAAAAACACATGGGTATGATATTATTAACTAACGGTTGTAGTTGGACTTGGGGAGGGGGTCTATGCTTTTCGGATGAAATATCTGCTAAAACAGCTATATATGTAGAGGAAGTAAAAAGATATTCTACACACGCTGGTAATGGTTACGACATTTTTAAAGAGCGTCATGAAGCTACATGGCCTGGACAGTTAGGTAAAATAATAAAAGCAGATAAAGTTTATAATTTATCTATGGGGTGTGGTAGTAATGAAAGAATATATAGAACAACTCTTACTTGGTTACTTAATCAATCACCTGAAGTATTAAAAAATACAGTAGCGGTAATACAAATAACTGAAGGTAGTCGTTATGAATACTATGACCCTGAACAAAAAAACGATTATAACGAAAATAGAAATGCGTGGAAGATGGTAAAAACGGGGGTGGTAATATCGGGCAAAACAAACCCTCTAGTACCAGCTGAAGAGTTTGAAGTAGCTCAAGCAAAATATAAGTTGTGGTCTAACTTACAAAATATGTATAGTATTTTACATGTCCTTCAAGCTATACACTCTTTACTGAACGAGTTCAATATTAAACATTATTTTTGGTGTTTTACTAATGATATACAAAAGTATCCAAAAAATATTAAAGAGTATATGAATAAGACCTTTCCGTTTATAGATAAGCCTTGGGAACTGGAGCATAGGACTTTCTGGAAATATCAGCAAATAAGTTCTAGCGATGGCCATCCAAGCTTAGAAGGTCATAAACAAATAGCTGAGGCTATATACGACTCAATAAAATTTGATATTAACAAATAAACACATATAATACAACCATGGGCGGATCACCTTATAAAATTTTAAAAGAAAAAACATATTTTCCAAACTTAAACTTTGATGCAGATGACTTGATACTAGAGATAGGAAGTGAGTGGTGGGATGGGCATACTGCATATTTACATGAAATAGCTTTACAACGCAATGTACAGTTTATGACAGTAGACGTAGTAGACGAACCTAGACAAAAAAATAATCATTTAGGTATAAATTTCACTATAGCTGAAAGTGGTTCAAAATGGTGTAAAGAGGTATTACCTACTTTAAATAAAAAAATCAAAATACTGCATTTAGATAATTTTGATTGGATTTATAATCCAAATGTAGAAGATCCTCAGGTACAGGCTCAAATCGAATCTTATGCAGTGCGCGGGGTAGTTATGAACAATGAAAACTCTCAAGCTGAGCATAGATTGCAAATAGAGCGTTGTATGCCGTACATGGCGGAGCAAAGTATTATTATAATGGACGATACATATGTATGGTCAGATGAAAACGGAACAGCTTGGTCTGGTAAATGTGGTTCCGCTATTAACTTACTTATTGATAATGGATACAATGTAAAACAAATATGGGGTCAGCCGATTTTTAATGATCAGTACGGGGCGATAGCGTGGAGAGGTGTTGATTTACAGTAAGTATATTAATGAAGCAGGTATTACAGGAAAAGTATAATCAGTTTTTAGCTGAACAAAAACTCGAACACGACAAACGTAATCATGTTGTTGGAGTGTTTATAACTTATACTTGTAATACTTTAGGAATAGAGAATCCACCCAAAGTCTATCTTAATAACAGTGTCGACTTTGGTCCTAAAAATAAAACATTTGGTCACTTTAATGTACAAGATGACAAAATAGTTGTTGCTGCCTCTAATCGTAACTTAGCAGACATTTTACGTACTGTGGCGCACGAGTTAGCTCATTTTAAACAGAAGCAAGACGGTAGGCTCAATTTAAATAACTCCGCACAATCAGGAGCAACTGGTTCAGAAATCGAAAACGAAGCTAATGCTCAAGCTGGGATTATTATGAGAGAGTTTGGTAAAAAACATCCAGAAATTTACGAGTAATAGTGTTAAATGTAGTTTACGATAACATTACTTTTTTTAAACATCATAAATACCGCGTTGAAAGTAACTGCTGCGCAGCAGGATTAGCTAATAGTATAAAGTCAATTTGGTAATAAAGTACCTGAATTTTTAATGAAGTGGTTCAAAAGTTAAGTAAATATTATATGACTATGGACTATACAAAATACGGAAAAGTATTAGCGGTCGTAGGGGCACTCATTGTAGCATATGGCGTAGGACATCACTTCGGTGCTGTACAACGCCCAGCCCTTGCAAAACTACCCGCACCAGCAGCAATGCATCAACGTCTAGCCCAGCAAAGGCCAATCGTTGTTAACTGCGGATGCGGTAAAAAAACACCAGCAAAACATGCAACTAAACCAAAAGTTGCTAAACACAAAAAACATAAAGCTAAAGCCGGCAAGCCAAAGGCTGATGCTCCACCTAAAACATAATATTTTGTTATATAAAGCCCTGTCGCAAGATAGGGCTTTTTTATTAAATAAAGATATGAGTAACGTAAATCAGTATGTTAATGTAATGAGAGCTACTGGCACCAAGACTAATAACAGTCCTAATAGCGAGTCTAGTCAGCTTAAGAACGAACTGATTGAACATTATAAACTTAATAAAGCTAAAGCTGAGCAACTCATTAAGTCTGTAGAGGTTAATGACGAACAAGCTACCCACTCCCCTACACATAGATTACACTACGAAGCAGCTGTTATAGCTATAAGAGGTTACCAACAACCTAATACCACAGTACCACCTAATAAGATAGGTGCGCCTACTGATGTATTTGGTGCACCTAAAGTAGCTAGTAGAGAAAGTGAGCTACTTAACTTAAAGAAGGCTGGCTGGGTACCGTTCACTCGCTGAGTGAGCTTTTCTTTTGCATACCCAAGCTACCTTTTCAAATACAGACTGTTGATAGAACTCTAAACCGTACATCTTACTTGGTTCTTCTATATATTTTTCTTCTATCTCACACCAGTCCCAATACTTGTTGCGTATCTCTGTATTGAACTTGTCGTAGGACTCAGCATAATCGTGAGCCATTATAAAGTCTCCAGGTTTGAGAAAAGCAGCTAAACATTTAAACTCACTCACTTTGTGACCACCGTCACATATTATTAGCTTGCGTCCAGGTTCATTTAAAAAGCTTCTTGCTTCTATATCAACTAGTTTAGCCTCTGGGTAACAGTTGACAGTATTAACGTCTAACTGATCGTAGCAGATATTATGATCAGTTAAATTTATTTCTTCACTAAATACCTGCTTAAGTTTAGCGTCTACCCCGTGATTCCATAATAAGTTATAGGAATCTCTACGCTCTATGTCGTATGTAACTAACTTTACCTCAGGTAAAGTGTCTTTAAGAAACATAGCAAACCCACCAAATCCGGTCCCTATTTCGAGAATGTGAGTGAACCGTTTGTCTAAAAGAAAAGCCCTGAATACATCTAAACAGTCGGGGCTTTGATGTACCGGTACGTTCTTGTAGCGAAAGAACCCATCAACCGGTATTGACATATTAGCTAGACGCTGTGGTGGTAGATGGTTGTGTGATAAGCTTTGCAAGCGTTTCAAGTGCTTGATCAATAATCACGCGGTCTTGTTTGTTACAAAGATGTGCTGCTGCTACTTGTGCTAGTACGTTTAATGCTTGTTCAGGTGTCATATACTATATATTTAATAACAAAATAACATAATCAACTTTAAGCTTGCATTTAAAACTAATAAAGCTAATATGTAATAAAATAACCTAAAACTAATAAATATTGTATATGAACGATTTAACGTCTAAGATTCTTGCAGAGAAATATCAAGCTATAACTGAACAAGTTACAGAAGTTAGCAAATTACCAGAAGGTTTTGCAAATACTCGTAAGATAGAAGTTGAAACCGCTTATGGAAATCAACCTTTAAAGGTCTACGAAGTATGGATGGAGGGAGATACTTTGAAGATTTCTATTGATGTACCTACACCTGCTGAGGAAGGTAAGCCAGCAGGGGCTCCTACAGTTAATCCGCGAATGGCTTTAGAAGAAAAAAAACCAGAAGTTAAGCCTAAGAAAAAAGAAGATAAAAAGCCTTTTACTAAGAATCCTTATATTAATAAACTTAGAGATAAAAAAGGTTTTGGAGATCTAGGTAATAGACTTGGTTAATTGTTACTACTAGGTAAGTAGTGTTATGTCTAGATTAATAGCGTTTGGCTGTAACCACACATACGGTCACGGCTTACCAGATTGTTTTGATCCTATTGCTAACACTCCTAGGTTAATACCAAGTAGGATTGCATGGCCACATGTTCTAGGCTCTTTATTAAACTTACCTAGAACAATAACAAATGTTAAGACATGTTCACCTGATGCAAGTAACACTGAAATATTATATAAGATACTCAATTTTAAATATAGACCCGGAGATGTAGTTGTAGTCTTATGGACACATCTTTTAAGAGATGTTATTTTTAATGAAAAGAATTTATTAAAATACGAAACAAGTAATACATACAATATAGGTCAAAAAGTGGGGCCTGATATAGAAGAGGATTCTTCTAGAGATTGGATTAATGCACATAGCCTGTTTGATTGTAAGATCAGAGCTTGGATGAATGTACATAGTGCAGACGCATATTTACGTACAAAAAATGTTGAGCATTATAACTTCTTAATAGAAGATGAAGCTATGTGTAATATGAAAAATATAAAAATAGTAGAAAGCGGTAAAAAAATTACGCTTCGTAATAATTTTTGGGAAGAACTTAGAACGGAAAAAAAGTCTCTTGATGGGGTACATGGAGGGGCAAATTTTCATAAAAATGTAGCTAAAGCAATGTATCAAGATATATCTCAAATAAGAAGCACTCAATACAGTATTATTTGTAATATTAACAGTTATATTGGAGGATAAATATTACTATGAGTAGATTGATAGCATTTGGGGACAGTCAAACATACGGACACGGATTACCAGATTGCTGGGATTATGAAAAAAAAACGTTACTAAAAGAGCCTAGTAAGTTATCTTGGCCGAATTATTTGGTAAAGCATCTCGGTTTAGATGAGGTAGTTTTAACTAACTATACCGCTTCTCCAGGCGCTAGCAATTTAGAAATACTATATAAAATACTCTGTTTTGATTATAAACCTGGAGACGTAGTTACTATATACTGGTCTTTTACTGCTAGAGATATTATATTTAATGAGCAATATTACGGTAAAGTAGGAGCGTGGGATACAAATAAAATGCGCGAGCAAATAAAAATAGGTAACTGGATAGATACTGATTTAGTAAAAAACTGGTATGCTGTGCACAGTAAAGAAGACTACGTTTTGAGAAGTTGGTTCTATATACATCATGCTGAGTGCTTTTTAAATACAAAAAGTATTGAAAACTACAGTATATTGACTGAACCACCACCACTACAGAAGATATTTCCTGGTTATCTTAACTTTAAAAATGTAGATTTTCATCATGATTATAGAAAGATTTATGTGGATAATGAAAAAGCATTAGACGGGCTGCATGGTGGTATTAAATGTAATGAAGAAACAGCAAAAACATTTCATGATTTTATAATTGGGCAAAGGTTTGCACGGGCTCAAAATGAAAATAAATAAAAAAATATTGAACAGATTACTATTTTCTTAAACTCTTTGAAGTAGTTGATTTCTCTGTAATCTAAGTTAGTATTACATTATGAGCACAAACGTTTTCTGGTGGACTGATGTAGTCCCGCAACCATACAACTACCCTATATGGGCAGTATTAGACGACCACAGTATCTATACTGTTGAACTATTAAGAGAACCATCTTCTATTGAATGGGTTAAGATAAAAGCTTGGACACCTGCACAAATACCCGAACCTCCAAAAGAAAGATGGGAACGTCTTGCTGATGAATACTTCCAACGTAAGATTGAATCAGATGGAGATATTCGCGGTGCAAAAGATTGGTTTATGGAAGGGGTAAAGTATGGTAAAGATCAAACTTACATTAATCCTAAAGAAAACTGGCAAACAGGCCCTAAACAAGCTTGCACCACAGATGAGTTTAAGGCAAAATATGGTCAATATGGTGAAAAGTATAAACCACAAACAGACCCTAACACTCCTTGGAACCCTAAATGGGATAACCTGTGACTCCTGAACTACAAGTACAACTATATAACAAGTATCCAAAGATATTTGCTGATAAAGATAAATCAATGCAAGAAACCGCTATGTGCTGGGGCATTGAGACGCCTGATGATTGGTACGACATTATTGATACTTTATGTCACGCTATAACTAATACCTATACTACATATCTGGATATAGATAAAGAGGATGCTGAACATTTAGGTATAAAACCAGTTAGATATAGAGATGAAGATAGCTACATTTATAGTGTAGAGTGTCCGCAGGTAATAGCTGAACAAGTGAAAGAGAAGTACGGTACGTTACGCTTTTACTATCGTTTAGAGTATAGTGCAGATACAAAATACTTGTTAGAAACTAAAAAATATCCGCATTTGATAAACTTGAATACAGCTTTTCATTATTATGTTGACGGAGCGATACATTATGCTGAAGTATTAACAGAAAAGAAAAATAATGCTGAATTTTATTAAAAAGAAAAACAGAGTGCGGTTCTACAATACTGTTCCAGGCTTTGCTACAGCTAACCCTGTAGTACTAGCTCAAGATATAAAAAGGGAATGGGTTAAGAACAATAGTAAAGATATGCAGGGGTATCACTCTTTACTACAAAACGTAACTAAGTGCCCGGTAACAATGCTTAGGCAAAAGCTTGGTGGTACCTTTATAGTTAAGTGTCCTGGTATAAGAAAGTTTATGAACACCGGATACGTTGTACCTCTACCATTTGAGATGATAGTTGAAACCAATGGAGATGGTGAGAATGTAAAGGTAATACACCCTGATGTAGGAGCTAGTGTATGGAACGAAACAGCCGCCCAACTGGTAGATAAGCACGATCGTAAGATGTTTCATGATTATATTCCAGTACCACGTTCAAGTATAAAATCTTTACTTAAAGTTAATACCTGTTGGAACATAGTACCAGATGATGATTATGTGTATCTTGTTACCTCAGTAGAGTATAATAATGAAGATCGTTTTACAGTTGCACCTGGTATACTCGACCCGTATATTAATAGTAATATTAACGTAACACTATACTGGCATGTATTAAATGGTAGAGAGTTTGTAAAAGCAGGTACACCTTTAGTACAACTTATACCTATACCGCGTAAGATGGTTACACCTGAACTAGAAGTATATGAAGCTGGAGAGAGTGAAAGATGGATCGCTAAAGCACAAAAAATGATATTACAAGTAGCTAATACAAAAGATAGTTATAATAATAAAGTATCTTCTGTAAGTAAAAAACTTTGGGATAACTGGAAGGAACAAAACAACAAATGAAAACAGCACTAACGACAAAAGAGTGGTTGCAATTACCTCTCTCTAAGAGAGCGCCTTGTAAGTGGTACTGGCCTACTGGCTGGTATGAGGCTCCTTTTGCTATGATAATGAACGATTGGGATAACTGGGAAAAGCATATCAAAAAAGAGTATCCTATTCAGCATTGGTTAAGAGAGAACTTTCAATATACATTTAGACATTACTTTCGTATTATTAAAGGGTTAAAACGTTACATTATTAATCCTCGTCGTAGAATGCGTAATGCTGTATTCTCTGCACAGTATATGGACCTGGTAGAGCTTGTCCCGCATTTTCACTTTCAGACTATTATTGAGTTTGTAGAAGTAGAAAAAACATTTGAAACGACAGAATGGACTGGTGAAGAAGTATCTCAAGATACAGTAGAAAAAGGAAAGAAACTTAAAGAGCTATACAACTATGTTAAGTATGAGCGTCCATTCTTGTTAGAGAAGCTTAGTATGGCTTATGAACGAGTAGAGATAACCGATATAACAGATGAAACTCGTTATAGTAGAGTAGATGCAATAGATAAAGAGATAAAAGATAGAGATACAGAACTATGTATCTGGGTGATATCCAATCGTAATTTATTTTGGACATAATGAATATAATAGAGCAAATTAAAAATAATAACTTTTTTTATAACACGTGCTTAAGAACTGGCAGCAAGGGAGAGTATGAGAATGTAGGTAACCCTCAAGTTAAGAGCTTTGCAGGAGCGGATACAGAAAAACTCTTTAAAGAAAACTTAAAAACACAGCCAAAAGATTGGTATTATAGAACTAATAGTGTTACATATAAACTAAACTCTTTTGGTTATAGAGCCCCGGAGTTTAAAGATATTAAATGGGAAGACTCTGTGGTTATGTTTGGCTGTTCAAATGTATTTGGCACAGGTTTAGATGAAAAAGATACTATTCCTTATCAATTATCTGAGCTTATAGGGGTACCGGTCATTAATATGGGTAGTCAAGGTACATCAATAGACTTTTCTCTATACAACTCTATTATACTTAAAAACATATGTTCTAAACCTAAAGGGGTAGTACATCTATGGACACATCTGTATAGAGCTACCTACTACTCAGAAAATACACCAAAAACGTTTGGTGCGTGGAACAGTATAGATAATAAAGAATATTGGAACGAATGGGTAAAAGAACACAGTCATCTAGTCACGCATGCATTATTTGCTAGTATGACTAGTAGACATCTCTGGAATAATACCGCTTATTATGAAGCGAGTGTATTTGACAAAACCGCTCAAGCCATAGGGTGTGATAACTTCTCAGAAGCTCATAACCTCTATAAAAATAAAAATGACAAAGCTAGAGACTTAAGACATGTAGGTAGAATATTTATGAAAACTGTTGCGGAGCAGATAGTTCAGAAACTGAAGTTGTAGGTGCCTGATAACCAATAATGTTAGTCATATCAATAGGTTCAAACCATTTACCATAAACTTCATAATCAATGGCGTATTTTCTTTTTAAAAAATCAAGCTCTTCTTCAGTAATCATTCCTAACTTTTTATCAGCTTCTATGGATTTGTTAAGTCTTATGTTAGGTAATTTATAGTCGCAATAGCTCTCTAAAAGTTTTTTAATTTCTGAAAACTGTTTAATGTTAAAAATGTGAGTGAACACGCTCGGATCGTATCCAAGCCCAAATACTAGTTGACGAAAATGGAACTCAACCTCTCTATTTTTCCACAAATAGTAATCAAAATTATGTATAAACTCACTCATAGTTGGTGGGTTATCCCCTAAAACTTTTGCACTGACTATTTGATTTTTGTAGGCGCTTACAAATCTATTTATAGGGTCTCTGACCACACAAAAACGTACTTCATTGTTTTCTGGTATTGCAGGAACCGTTTCAGTTGTAAACGGACCAATCTCTTGTTTTATGGTGGGTAGTTCAGCCTTCACCACATCATCTCTCCACTCAATTTTAATTGATGCACCGCTTTGTGCTTCTCCGGATTGCCAAATATCATCGTTAAGTAAAGACGGATATGTTTTAACAACATCGGGATTGTTTATTAAGTTAAGCCATGCTATTACCGAACTATGGCCTACTTTATGTATCTTGTAAAAAGCTATTTTACCGTTTAAAATGCTAATTGCTCTAGGAAATGCGCCCATAAAACTATTTAATATATCTACAAAACAGTGCAACTATATATAGAGTTTTTTTATTATATCCCGGTTTTATTTGTTTTATAACGTATCGCTCATAGTGTAATACTGATTATACTAGGGTAAGTAGAACCTATATGTACTTCTTTAACGAAAAAGAGCCTGACCCTAAAAATACTAAACACTGGTTGGTGCTAGAAGCAGAGGCAAGAAAGATAGCTCAGGACATGGTAATGACCGGAGAAGCAAACGTTAGCTATATTAACGATGTTGCAGCTGCTAACTATCCAGAAATCCCTTACAGTAGGCTTAAAAAATTAGTACTAGAAGGTATGTTTTTAGCTAGCAAAAATTAACAAATCTAGTATAATATTATTATGATCTATTTACTCGGCGGTACCGGATATGTTGGAAGTGTGTTTCAATCCCAGCTCAAAGCTAAAGAGATACCTTACAAGAGCATTAGTCGAAAAGAACTTGACTATTATTCTCCAAACAAACTCTTTAACGCAATGTGTGTTGATAAGCCAGAGTTCTTAATCAACTGCGCTGGATATACTGGTAAGCCAAATGTTGATGCTTGTGAGATAGATAAGGATGAGTGCTTACTAGGTAATGCTGTACTACCAGGTATTATTGCTCGTGCTTGTCAAACAATAGATATACCTTGGGGTCATGTATCTTCTGGATGCATCTATACTAGTAGCGGGCATGTCTGGCGCTCTAACGGGTGGACTGAAGAAGATAAGCCTAACTTTACATTTAGAAGTAAAGGTGGTTGCTCCTGGTATAGCGGTACAAAAGGTTTAGGAGAAGAAGTGCTAGCTGATTACGATAACGTTTATATCTGGCGTCTACGTATCCCATTTGATAATGTTAACAATAAAAGAAATTATCTCAGTAAACTATTAAACTATAACACACTTTTAGACGCTACCAATAGCTTATCAGACTTAAATGAATTTGTTAGTGCTTGTTTAGATAGCTATCTTAATAACATACCATATGGTATCTATAACGTAACTAACCCAGGTAAGGTTACCACTAAAGAGGTAGTAGAGCTTATCAAGAAGAACAAAGTATCTGATAAAGAGTTTAAGTTCTTTAAAGATGAGTCAGAGTTTATGCAAATAGCTGCAAAGACACCTCGTAGCAACTGTGTACTTGATAGCAGCAAAATACTTAATGCTGGTATCAGGTTAACAGAAGTACACGAAGCACTAGACAAAGCATTAAGTAACTGGGTAAAATGAGACGCTGGGAAATAATAAATCAGTTAATACAGAAATATAACTACAAGAGCTATCTTGAAATAGGTACCCAGCATGGTAACTGCTTCACAGAAGTAAAATGTGAGCGTAAGGTATGTGTTGACCCTGTAAAAGCATTTGACGGTTTGACCTATCAAATGACTAGTGATGAGTACTTTAAAGATTATGATGAAAAGTTTGATATAATTTTTATAGATGGGTTACATACAGAAGACCAAACAATAAAAGATGTCACTAGAGCGCTTGTAGTGTTAAACGAAAACGGTACTATAGTTGCTCATGATTGTTTACCGGATACTAAAGAAGCAACTGGAATACATCTCTGTGGTACTTCATATATGGCTCCTATATGGTATAGGATGCACATTACTAATGTAGAGGTACAAGTAGTGGACACAGATTGTGGTTGCGGTATTTTTAGAAGAGGTAGCAATCAAGTGTATGAAAAGACTACCTATAATGTAGCTAGAGAGTTTGATTATTTTTTTACTAATAAACAAGAACTGGTAAACGTTATAACTGTAGATCGGTTTAAAGAAATTTATAAAGTTTGAGTTGCCTTTTAACAGATCTGTTACATAATAATAGTTAATGAAAAGACAATTTAACACCGGTGCACAAAGAGATACTGGTGAGGGTAAGCCTAGAATGAGTTTAGTACCTCACGAAGAGCTTACTAGGTTAATGCATAGGTATAGAGAAGGTGCAGAAAAGTACGGAGAGAATAACTGGATGAAGGGTATGACTACTTCCGTGTTCTACGATAGTGCACAGAGGCATTTAACAAAGTGGTGGGCTGGTGATAATGCAGAAGATCATATGGCTGCTGTACTATGGAATGTGATGGGTGCTATGTGGACAGAAAAGAATAAACCAGAACTAGACGATAGAAAAAACTTTAAATAAGCTTGCAGTTTATTTTTATTAATGTACTATGGTATTAATGAAGCATTTAATAGTATTAGTATTTCTAACTTGTTCCGTTGCATTAGCATATGATGAAACAGATGACCTAAACTACCTTTTGGTTAAAGCAGAACAAGCAGAACAAAATGCTAGAACTGTAAAAGATTTACGATATCTAGATAGCCCGTTACAGCGATTGGCAGGAGATAGTGAAAGACGAGATACTCATTTCTGGTTACCGCTAGGTTTAAGGTATCAATCTGATGATGTTATAATAAGGGTAAAGATAGATGAAGACGGTAATACAATGAGCGTGTATGGTATAGATTATAACAACGAAGAACTGGAAGCAATAGTAGAAAATACAATGTTAAAATGGAAATATTATCCTTCTACCTTGCATGGTAAGCCTGTACGATTAAGTATATTGATGTGCGTTAAAATACATAATAACGAATTTAAAGTCTGTACCCAATAAAACTTATGAAACAAAAAATAATTGAAGTAACCAAAGAACAGTTTAATAACCTTTACGGTAATGCCTATTTAAAAGGCAAGTATGGGGATGAATGGGTAAATGTGGTTCTAGATGGTCTTAAAAGAGAAGGTACTACAATTAAGTTTATTACAGAGAAGCAGGTAGAAGCTAAGAAAGAAATAAAACTGATAAATAATATAAAGCTATGAAAACTAAAAAACTCTTAAAGAGCAAACCAGTGTGGAAAGTTGAAGTACAAACTGACCCAGAAACTGGCGACCTCTTCTTAGAGTTACCTTTAGGTATGTTAGAGCAAGTAGGATGGAAGCAAGGTGACGAGATACTTTGGACAGAAAAAACTAATAGCTGGGAATTAACTAAAGTAAAAAAGAAATGAAAGACTACTTACAGTACTTGGTTGACGAGGGATTTGTAGATGTTAGAATCTGGTTAAATAAAGATGGTTTAATGGAGGGCCGTATATCTGCTATTAAAGAGTGTGAGCCGTTATATCTTGAAGCAGATGAAGAAGATTATAAAGGTACTCTACTACTATGGCAAGGTAATGGTAAGTGTTATACATATAAGACCACGAGAGAGTTCTTTAAGAAGTACGGCAAGTTGTGTAAAAATGAAAGCCAAGCACTTCTACAATCCAATAAGTGGGTAAGAGAAATGAAAGAGATGTATCAAATTTATAAGTAATAGTATGTTTAATAAGTTTGATGCTGCTGTTAACTTAATATTAGAAGGTCTAAAAGATCCTAAAGATAATCCTTGCTGGACAGGCTATCATCCAGTAGGTACTAAAAAGAAAAACGGCAAGACCGTTCCTAATTGTGTACCAAAAGAAGGACATGCACCTACTTGGCAAAAGAAAGCTGGTAAGTCGCCTTCTGGTGGTTTAAACAGAAAGGGTATTGCAAGCTATCGTCATAGTCATCCTGGTTCACATTTATCGATGGCTGTTACTACTAAGCCAAGTAAACTAAAAGCTGGTAGTAAAGCAGCTAAACGTCGCAAGAGCTTTTGTGCTAGAATGTCTGGTGTAAAGGGTCCAATGAAGAAACCAAACGGAGAACCCACACGTAAAGCACTAGCATTACGTAAGTGGCATTGTCACGAGTAAAAGCTTGACTTAATAGCATAGAGGTACTACTATTGTACTCTATGAATAAAACTATCCTCTCTTCCCTTATCTATACACAACTACGCGGTTACTACTTAATGGATGACCATTATGAATGTTATCTAAAGTGTAAAGAGAACAACGTAAAGCTACCTTGGCACTTTAGTCATGATTACTTTTCAGATTATACCTGGGACCTATTAACAAATAGTGAATGTCAGGGTTATTGCCCTTACCACATTACCATTGATATAGATAAAGAGGGCGGTAACGAAAATCACGGCACTTACGTTAGATTATCCGGTGAGACTCACGAACAAGCTAGAAAAAAGTATGCACAGTTAGTAGCATAATAACTATTTAATCATATAATATTACTATGACATTATTAGAAGCATTCAAACATATTCAATACTTTGCCGAAAACTATACAAAAGGTAATGTCGTTAAAGCTGTAGAGGCTTTAGAGGCTTCGTACGAACATATAACAGATGAAAGTAAAGAGGCGGTAGCTCAATATAAAGAGTGGCGACAAAGAATGGATGCTTGGATGGAGTACGTAAAATAATTTTAAACTATGAAAAAAAAATATATTGTAACAGTAGAAGAAAAGAAATCGTCCGGTATAGGCGGATTTGTATTAGCGGTAATCGTTTTAGGGGCTGCAACGCTCTACTATTTTTTACCAGCTTTAGGTATACTTAAGTACACTCCGTTTAAACCTTAAAGTATGAAACTTATAGCTCTTTATAAAGCTGTAACCTATCGATTACTAGGTAGTCTATCTACCTTTATGATTAGTTGGTTTATGACTAGGAGTATCAAAGTATCCTTAGGTATATCCGTATTAGAGTTTCTAGGTAAGATTGGTTTATATTATATACACGAAAGAATATGGGACAAAATAACAAAGAACAACAGTTAAGAGACATCAAATGGATGTTAAAGTTTCAGGGTTATAAGACTAAAGACAATACCAAGTACATCCGTACTAGTGGTAAGCATATAGCCAGAAGTGTAGAGTTCTTAGAAGATGGCAAGGTACTGATCAAGTACATGAACACGGAGACTAACTTTAAAGAGAAGAGAGAGCTAGAACTAGAAGATGCCTTTAATTGGATCAGTTAAAATATATTTACATGCAACAAAATACAAAAGAAAATAATCAAGAGATCATTGACTCCATCAATAAAGAAGTAATGTTTGTTAATAATAACTTAGCTGTTGGTATGAACACATTGCTAGGGGCTATACAACAGAACAAGTCCTTGATTGATTGTGTTAAGTTGAGTGCAAAGTTATTTTCCGTACAGTACATTGAAGAGCGTATGAACGGGGCTGTTCTGTTTACTGACTTTAAAGAGTTTTGGCAACATGCTCTAAACCACATAACGCTTGAGGGTACGATAGCTGAGTTCGGTGTCAATACCGGTGGTAGTATCAACTTTATAGCAGAACGAGTTAACTCTGCTACGGTGTTTGGCTTTGATAGCTTTGAAGGTTTAAAGGAAGATTGGTCCGGTATGGTAGATCACCCTAAGGGTAAGTTCAACAACAATGGTAACTTACCACAAGTACTACCTAATGTGGTGTTGGTGAAGGGTTGGTTTCATGAAACTATACCACAATGGTTAAATGCTCTACCCACGGATGCTAAGTTGGCGTACTTGCACGTGGATTGTGATACGTATGAGTCAACTAAAGTTATACTAGATTTATTAACAAATAGGATTGTGTCTGGTACAGTGATAGTGTTTGATGAGTATATAGGGTTGCCAGGATGGAAGCACAATGAGTACAGAGCCTGGCAAGAGCACGTAACAAAGCACAACATCAGGTACAAGTACTTGGGATGCTCTGAACAACAGACCAGTCTAATAGTATTATAAAGTTAATACACATGTTAAAGGATTCAACCCGTAAACTAATAAGACAAGCCATTATAATATTCTTAATAGGTATCATATTAGGGTTCGTATTAGGGTGGATGTTCTTATAAATATATCTATGCGCAATCAATATAAGATCTTAGCCGAGAAGTACGAGCAACAAATAGTTAAGCAAGATGGTACTGTATCTGAATCACCTATGAAACCAGGTACACCTAAGGTAACTCCTTACACACATGCAGATGGTACGACGGCTTATAAGTCCTTGACTAAGTGGGGTAAGAGGCAGGACTGGCGCACCAGTGCTGCAGCGCATAAGGCAGCTGGTATACCGGAGCCTAAATCAGAACCTAATCAAGAGGTAAAAGAAACAAGTCCTAGAGATGTAGAGTTCATGAACGACAACGACTTTGAATATAATGGTACGCCTTATGAGGTGCAGGCCAAGTTTGTATGGAATGGGGACCGTGCAGTAGATACAGAATGGTTACAGGTAATGGACATTAATGGTAATGTAGCTACAGATCCTAAACTGTTACAAGCAGCTAAGGCCTTTGCTCTTGATATGGTTAGTGCAGACCCAGATCGGTACACTCAGTACCACCAGAACGAGGACACAGACCCTTATGGTACAAGAGATGCACCACCTCCAACTATCCCACCAGAACAGAAACAGTCCATTAACCGCTTGTTTGATATGGGTTACGAGTTTAGTCAATGGATAAGAACCGGACACGATTGGATCAAAACCGGTCAAATACCACAAGACCAGCAAACAAAGACAGCAGTCATGGTAAGAAAGAAACGTTCGGCCTACTCAGTAGTAGAGATCACTCCAGATGGTCTATGTAACGGTAAGCCATTAGGTAGTACCAAGCAAGTAAGAGAGATAATGGAACCCTGGGATGATAGATCTAATGATAGTGAGGATAGAGTAGCAGCAGGTATAAGAGCTAAACTGGATATGACTGATAGAAGTCATGATAGCATTTTAGAAGTGATAAGAGCTTATTGGTTAGAATTGGAAACAGAGTGGAAACAATACAACCCTACCCAACCAATGCCAGAAGATGTAAAAGAGGAGTTATGGAACTCTGTATTCAAGGGCATGGAACAAGCTAATGTAGACCCAACAGACGTATTCGGTTAAGATGGCTATACTAACAGATAAATGGCCTGGTAACATTGCAGGCAAGTACTATGTAGATCAGCAGTGCATTGATTGTGATCTATGTAGAGAGGTAGCAC
>Ga0214192_1000829_pt1 | contig 18233 bp, 31 predicted proteins | sample TroBogEpilimnion_44_FD_153030 | JGI IMG/M metagenome (GOLD analysis project Ga0214192, IMG submission 153030) | Freshwater microbial communities from Trout Bog Lake, WI - 29JUL2008 epilimnion | ecosystem: Environmental > Aquatic > Freshwater > Lake > Epilimnion/Euphotic zone | place: Trout Bog... | reverse complement strand
ATTTTTTGAAGCTCGACGTTGTGTATAATAATCTGTTAATATCGAGCGGAATACGGAGTCTTCATTTTTTCTAAATACGGCACCCGATGAACAAAGTATTTCGTTTTCAAAATCTACTTCTGATTTATCAACAACATTTCTTAAATAAGATTCTGGAGATACATTCCACTGTCTCATGATTGACGGATAAAGAGAGGCAAAGTCAAAAGATGTTACCCATTCATATAATCCTGTTTGCGGGTCAACTACAAAAGCACCTTCATATTTTTCTCTTTTCTTTTTAACATTATCCATTCTAGGAAATACTTGATTTCTTAATAAGAACTCTCTAGACATTGCAGCTTCTGCCATCCAAATAGGACTATATGCTCGTGATGCTTCAACTTTTACAATGTTTCCTAATGTTAAGAATGTTTGTAATGTATTAAGTTTGCGGTCAATCATTTCCACTAGTTTTGTATCGACAGCATTATAGAAAATGTATGTATCAAAATCATTTTCGTATAGTTCTTGTAAAGTTCCTGGATATTTAACTTTCTCAATTCCTAATGCAGCTTTTGCAACAAAGTCAAGTGTGTTATTTTCCTTGATGTCAATTACACGATCCCATTTTTTATAAACATCAAGATAATCGACAATCATTTTATGCGCTGGCATTTCAAGATCATTATTAAGTTTCATTGTTGGCGATGCAACACTAATGTCAATGTTTAATCTTTTACATCGATTAATTAGATACGTCCAGTCAAACCCAATAAAGTTCCATCCTGTAAGAAGAGGCATTTTTTGAATTGCTTTATAAAAAAATGAATATAGCATATCATATTCTGTTTTAAAATATAGATAGTTAAATTCAATATCTTCTTTTAAGTATTCATTTATTCGTTTACTTATTTTTTGAATTTGAGCTGCATTAAGAGGTTTAGTACCCATTGCGATAACTCTATTACCAGTACAAAAACTGATTGCGGTAACAGCAAACTTTGCAGTTTCAGGTTTAGGCCATTCCCCAGCAATTACTTCAGTTTCAATATCAACAAAGAATTTTTTTGGTGTATTTGTTGAATAAATGTTTTTTGTTCTCTCAGCTGGTAATGAAGATAAGAATTCTTCAATTCTCCATTTACTTAAGAATCTTGCTCTACGTTTTTTAACAGGTTTTCCATCCCATGAAGTTACGCCTTGGTATGGCTTATCACCATCTTTACAATATTCCCACTCAAACATTTCATTTGTTGGAATATCAAACTTATCAATACAAACTTGTCCGTTTTCATCAAAATAAGATATTTTTAAACTACCATCGTATTGTTCAATGTCTATCATAAATCTTTTATATTTGGGTTTACTTTATTTTTTTGTTTAATAGGTTCAGGCTCATCTCTTACGCCACGACATTCATCTTGAGCATTTTGTGATTTTGATAAGTTAATCATTCTTAAAGTTTCCTCAATAGAATCTTTTTGTTTAGATCTTGCATTATCATAATACTTGCGCAGATCTTCATTTGAAACAAATTGGGCAAACGAATTAATATGTCCTGCCATGAATAATTAGTTTAAAGATTAATAGCCATTTCTTTGACGTTCTCTATTATGTTCATTTTTTGCCATGTACATATTATACATTTCTGCAGATGTCATATTAATTGAAGCAGCATAATTCATAAAGAAATGTAATATGTCAATAATTTCAAATTTACATTCAAGTTGGTCTTCTTCGGAAAGATCACTAAATTTCATTTCAGCAAATTTAGGATAATCTTTTTTCCAACGTTTCCAGATTGCATTACCGCCATTTGATATGCCACCAAGTGCGTCAGTTGCTTCATGTACTTCATCAAGTAATGCATGATTATTCATATGCCAAAAATCCATAGTTTCTCTTAAAGACATATCTTCAAAATTATATCCGTAAACATTACGTTGTGTTTCAGCCTGTAAATTTAAGATATCCCCAAGTGTATCGCCAGGTTTTGTAATTTGCTCAGACCATAAGTCTTTAATTTCTAGTTGAGCACATTTGTTGTCTGTGTTTGCCATAATAAAATATTTTATAGTTTATATTCTATATTCAGATTATAGTTTCTGAAATATCAGAAAAAAAAATTCATTTATTTTCATAAAACTTAAAACTATTTACAAACTGTGTATAAAAACAATATGGTTAGTTGGGAGGGAAAAGATAGTTTAGACTCAGTAGAGATTAAACTAGATAATTAAGGTAGACTGAGATAGTTTTCAAGATCATTAAGTAAGATCATTAGAAAAAGAAAAAGTTGCAGACCGGAGTCCACAACTTTTCAAAAAATTTATTTTAAAATGCTATTTATTATCAATGTTTTCTGATTCATTTAGTTTATCAGCTAAATCAGAAACTTCTGTGTCAAAACGATCTATCTTAGCAATTATATCAGCTAAAACTTTTTTCTCTTCCTGAGTTTTAGCTTTATTTTTTGCTTTTGTTACGTAATTGTACATATCGTTAATATAATCATTAAGATCTGCAGCAAATGAATCTAAATTAGATTCATTAATAGACTCGCTGATAAAGTCATTAAATGTATTTACATGTTTCATGTCTTTAATTATTTTTCAGCCATTCTTTCGTGAAGTAATTCCCAGTCAGCACTTAATTCACCAACAACTGCATCAAAACGTTTTATCTCGTTAAGTAAAGTTGAAAGTATTTTTTTCTCTTCCTGAGTTTTTGCTTGTCGCATCATTTTTAATATATCGTTTTCCATGTCATTGATATAATCATCAAGTTCAAATGCTTGAAACGATCCTTTACCTTCGTTTAGAAATTCTTCAAATGTATTTATGTTTTTCATAATAATAATATTTTATTTACCTTGGCCTCTATAAGACTTTTTATAATTCTTGCTTCCTTTGTTAGCTGAATCCTTTTTAGCGTGTCTTCCTAATTTACCACCAGAAGATTTTCTGTAAGCTGTTACACTTGACGTTTTTGCTGCTTTTGCCATTTGTTAATGAATTTTTTGTAATCATCGTAGCTAAGTAATCCTACGTTTTTCTTTGGTTCATCAACTTCAACTTCATCATCTTCAGCTGATCCATTATCAAAACGGTCACCGGATCCTACGTTTCCTGTAGATGGAGGATTAACATTGCCCATGCCAGGCGTACCTTGTGGAGTTGACACTCCAGCAAATGATACTACGTCTCCTTCATTTACTTTTTTCTTTTTCTTTTTACCATCAATAAATTCTAAAAAATTTTGAATAAGTGGGTCTTGTTTATCTCTTTCCATGCCAATCCAAGCTGTCGCTATATTTTGTGGATATGAATTAATTCTTGGAAACGGTCCAGCACTTAAAAATCCTGTTAAACCGCTTTCATCAACTTCTTCAGGTAATTCATCATGTTTTGTTGCTGCAAAATCATGTAGTTGTTTTAATGTCATTGAGTCAGCTAATTTTAAAACTTCATCACTGGCTTCACTACGATCCATTTCACCGGACTTTACAGCGTAAGCCATACCCATCAATCTTTGTTGTGCTTTACTTTTACTTGGCATTATTAAACCGTTTTTTGATTCATTATAGAGCTATGAACTCTTTTTCCTTTTTCTGATAACGAATAAATTTTTTCACCGTTACGTTCGCGTATCTTGAAATATGATGTATTTTTATTAAGCCATTTTCTACTTGTTGTTCCGCCTGTTTCTTCATTAACTCCTTTAATAAAATTCATCATATCACTATGAGAAACTTTTCCTTTTTCATTAACAAAAGATAGAACTTTTTCACGAATAGGGCCTCTATCATAAACAGTTTTTTCTGGGTAATTATCAGTGTACTTGCGTTTATATGTTAGCCGAGCTTCGTTTAAAAATTCATCAAAACTGTGTACATATTCCATAACAGTTATATTTATTTTAGTTTATATATTAAAGATATGTATATGTTTCAAAAGCATTATATATTTCATTCCAAAATGCATGAATGCATTCAGGAGTTGCGTCTTTAAATTTTAAAAAGTTGTTTTCATCAAGTGCTCTATCAAGTTTATCATATACATTAGTAGGGCATTCAAAAAATTCAAATTCTTTAAAATTTTCTAAATAGGAAGCTTTTAAAGAATCAACATCTTTATCAGCAAATGTTTTGTCTAAATTAACATATGATATTAAAATAGGAGTAAATTCCGAACCTAGTTTATCAAACATTTTTGAAAACATTGGTACATGTAAAAATTTATATCCTACAAAGACATCAGGTCTTGATGAAACAAGAGCATCTAACATTTTATGAACAGTTGAATTATCAAGATTAACACCACGTTTTGCTTGAAACAAGTTATGAAATATCATAACTCTTTTATTATTAAGTTTGAATAATCTTTCAGCTTCAATTACAATATCATTAGTTAGTTTAACTGCATTACAGATTAAAACATTAACTGCGTGTTCACCGCCTAGAGTTTTTCTAGGAGCTTCAAAGAAATTTTGTAAAAGATTAACACCTTTTTCATAATCAGGTTCTTTCTTTTTTGTTATTTCAGTTGATTCATCAGCTTCTCTAAGAATTGAATTAAATTCTAAGAAACTAAAATCATCCCCTAATACAACATCAATTTCTTCAATTTTTGTATTAAAACTATTAACAACTGCTTCACTTAATAAGCCACTTGGGTATTTAGGCTTTTTTAAGTTTGTTAAAAAGATTGTAAATAGATACTCGTAATTTGCATTTTTTTCAATAAGTGCAAGAGTCTTTGGGTTTTTTACCCATGTGCGATTAAAACGTCCACTTTTTTCTAAGAATTGTGGTCTTACTAATCCTGAAGCTAAAAAATCAGCACCTTTTACATCAACAAAATCATTAAAGATCTCTGATACCATTTCAATGTATGCTTCATCAGGAGATAGCGCTACAGGTTTAATACCTGCTATATTATATGAACTAATATGTTCACAAATATCAAGAAGTAATATATCAAATAAATGACTACGTTTATCAACACGGTTTTCATTTATTTCTACATCAGATATTTTAAATAAGTCTTTGTCTGACTCAAACACAAGAGCTTCAATTCCGCCTTTTAATAAACCACTTGTATGTACTTGTGATTCGTTAAGTGGCTCAAATTGGTATTCTGTAGTTTTTGCTGACTCAATTAATTTTTCAACTGTTTCAGAATCAAGAACTCCTTCAAAAACTGGAAGACTAGGTTCAACACCTAATACATTGCTCCATCTTTCAAATACTTGTTTATCTTTAACATCACTTGTAACTTCCCATTGACGATTACGAACTGTTACATCTGTTAAGACAAGACCATGTTTAGGTCTTCTATCATATTTTGTATTAAGAGGTGATTGACTTGGGAACCAAGAAAAACCAAATCGGTGACGAGCTGGTATTGCTCTTTTAATATCTGCAGGCAAATTTTCAATGTATGAAATTGCTGCTTCATATAAATCGTTTACTGTACGATCTATTTTGGTTAAAGGTGATTTGCCGTTCTTACCGTAAAAGTAAATTTTGTAATCATGTGGATTTTTTTCAAACGCAAATCTGTATGCGTCAAATTTCTCAGTTACTCTAATTTCTTTTTCCAATATCTCGCGGAGACCTTTTTCCCCGATCTTTTTGTAGAGATCTCGAATGTTTTTAATTCCGGCCATTTATGTATGTTTAAGTTATACGTTATTTATAATTGCTCATTTAAGAAGCTTTCAAATGTATGTATATGTTTCATATTATAAATCACCAATTCTTTTTAGTGTTACTTCTTCACCATGTTTAGAACATTTACCTTTTACTGCAGTTCCTTTTGATAATTTAATCATGTCACTATTTTTAACAATAAAGCCACCGTGTTCAGCTTTTAACGGATCTTCATCCATTAAGTATAACGAATCAGTATCATCGCCTTCTCTTTCAAAGCCAGCAACAAGTGCTTCATGTTTTTTACCTTTAATTGTTACTTCAAACTTTCCAGCAATTTTTGTACTATATGGAATCTGTTTATAAGCTTCGTTAATGAAGCTTTCAAATGTATGTATGTGTTTCATTAACAGTTTACTTTAATTTTTTATAAACATCCATGTTAGCTTTAATGTCAGCTTGAACATCATCGTTATTCTTACCGTTTCTCTTTGCATAAATCTCACCTAACCATGCAAGTGAATCTTTATTCAATCTAAATTTATGTAAAGATGTCCATTTAGAAGCTTTAGATAAAACTCCTTGAATGAATCTTTTAAAATCCTGTCTGTTAGCGTCAGCAGTAGCTTCAACTTCTTTTTTAAAGTTTGCAGTATCAAAAGATGGGTGAACTGCGCCTTCGTTTAATGATTCATTTTCATTTAAGAAACTTTCAAATGTATGTATGTGTTTCATGATTGTATTTTTTTTATATTTATAGCGGTAAGACACCACCGTGATTTTTTCCACCTTCATTATCGTGTGTAAATATGAAACCTTTAAAATTACCAGTACACACAATTCTATCACCCATTTGAGTTTTAGATATTTTAGCAATTACTAATTCATCGCCATCTTTTACCTCTACCTCGCCGTAAATTCTTCCCCCTTTTTCATCAGGATTCATTTTGCTAAATTGTGTAAAAGTGTTCTTACCTACATGTTTAACTTTATCACCAACTTTAAAGTTAGATGCAGATTCATTTAAACTTTCGTTTAAGAAACTTTCAAATGTATGTATATGTTTCATAAGTATTTTATTTTTTGTATATATTACAGTCCAGAAGGCAGCGGTAATTTAGCAGCTTCCAATTTTGCTTCAAAGTCTTTTAAGATTTCTCGCAATTTGTTTGGGAACTTAAAATCTCCGCTGTCAAGTAAAGCTCGCAGTTTTTCATAAGTATTGACTGCATCTGGTTTGTGTCCACCATTAAAAAGTAGGTTAACAACATCTTGAGGAGCTTTTGTAATTTCTTTATCATATTCTCTTAATAACTTAGCGGTTTTAACTAAACCTTTCTTTCCTTCAAAAGATTTACGAACTTCAATAATTCCTTGATTTAATCTAACTACATATGCTTTATATTCTGCAGTTTCACCTTTATCAGTTTCTTTTGTAATTTCATAAAAACAAGAACCTATAGTTGCCATAAGTAAAAGGTTACGATAAGCACCTTTATACATACTTTCAGCAATACGGAAATCTGGTGAATGATAAATGAATTTACTCCACTCTAAATCATGTGTTAACATTAAGTCAACTTGACCTACACCATTTTTGTAATCACCATCTATTGGAGCTCCAAAACTTACTTGATTAAATCCTACTGCAAGTTTTGTTGAAAATCCTAAAGACTTTAATTTTTTGTCAAGTTCAAAAAGAGCATTATCTAATGAAGTTCCTAAAGCACCAGCAATCTTATCAGCAGAAACAGCAATATCAATATCACCACTTGTTGCATCAGCAGCCTTTTTACCAGCTGAACCAATTACTGCACAATCATCACCAATTCCAACAAGACCAATTTTTGGGAAAACATTTTTCTCAATCCACTTAACAGTAGAGTCAACTTGTGCTTGTGTAAACGGTTTTGCATCTTCAATAGAATTTCCACTCTCTAAGATAAACTGTTCAAAAAGTTTAATGTATTGTTTCATTATTCTTTATGATTTTAATTTTTAAATCTGTAGCACCTTTCATGACTCTATGAATCTTACCAGCAGGTATGTAGATTTGTTTATTTATCATTATCGGTAATTCATTATCAAACTGAAATTGCCAATCATTTTCGTTTAAAGGTTCTATCCATCGATCTTCTAAGTCCCAATGCCAAAACATATCATTAGGATTTGAGTCAAAAGAAAAAGTCCGTATTACTACAGACTCATCAATTTTTTCTTCTATAAAAGGTTTCATTTATACATAGCTTTAAATTCTGCTAAATCTTGTTCAGCTTTAGATTTAGTGTCAGGATTAATAGATTTTCCATAAACAGCAACATATTGTCCATTTTGTAATACGATTGCATAGCCGTAAGCATCAAGAGTAAACGGTGCTCTTAATGTATTCATTTTATTATAAGGCCCTTTTGTAGCATCTGGCGTAAACCAAGCAGGCAATACATAATCAGATAAACCAACTTTAGTTGTGCCTACAAGTGTTAGTAAAACATTATTTTCAACAGGATCACACAATTCAGCAGCCCATAAATTTAATGAGTTATCATTAAACCATTTATTAGTTGTTGGATTTCCAATCATTTCCATAACTTCATGACAAATACATTGTGCAACAGTTGGTGTAGAGCTATCTTTATATAAAACAACACCTCCATAGTCAATAATAGTTTTAGCAAAAACTTTACCATACGGAGATCCGGCAACTTCATAATGATATCCTAAAGCACCTGCTTCATCAGTAGTATTAAAAATAAAAATTGAATTTGCTGGTGGCTGAACTTTTGAATTATATGCAGTTACGACTAATTGATAAGTTGTGATATTCCAATCGCTGGCAAGAGTAACTAAATACTGATTTATTGCTTTAACAATTGTTGTTAGTTGTGTAGCAGATACATAAGTACTTAAATTGTAAATGTTAATGTTTTTCATTTGTTTTTTTATAATTTTACCAAGGGGCGTCACTACTTAATCCTAATTGCTTATTAAATAATGTGCTTGCGTAACAGGCCCAGAATTTTGATGTTAGCGGATCCATTGACTTTTTAAGATCACATTGTTGTCTTGCCCAAAAACTTGCAGCTGCATCAGGATCATCATTTTTAATAGACAGTCCTGAAGTATCGCCCCACTCAATTCTTTTAGCAATAATGTTGCCATCATCATCTTTTTTACCGCTATTGTGATATACATAAAACTTTTTATCTCCACCTCTTTTAGGTTCATCAAGTTTTACTTTTTTACCATCACTATCAACGGCATCTTTACCTACTTCAAGATTCTTGGACATCCAAGCAGCTTTATCGCTTAAGATAATATTATCTTCATCCCAATATTTTTTTGTTTCCTCAAATAGTTCTCGATAAGCATCACTACCAATTCTGAAAACTGATTCAGTAATGTCTAATCCGTTTTCCATGTGATACTTAAATCCTTCGGAAACTTGGAAATCTTCAAATGTTTTTACCCACTTCATATTTCTTTATATACATTAACCTTTTTAATACCAAGATGTTTATATGCACCTATTCTATGGTACCCATCTAAAAGTCTATAATTTTTATCAACAATTAAAGGATTTAACTTAACTCTAGACTTTATCATCTTTATTAAGTTTTCAATATGAGCTAGTTCTATTTCTTCATCTTTAATACGTCTAAGATATGTTTGGGAACCGTTACTTTCGTCTTTTAAACGTTGTAACCTTCTCTTTTGTTTTTCTAAGATATCACTATCCTTATTATCCCATTGTATCTTATCTATAGGGACGTTTTCTTCAAGTTCAAACTTGGTGTCTTTACTTTTATCTTTAATCATATCCCACTCATCTTCTGTACGCGCACCTTTACGTTGCATATTAATAATTTCATCCTTTGATAAAACAGTGCTTATAGTTTCAATTAAAAAACTTTCAAATGTTTTTACGTACTTCATATTTCGTCCCATTGTTTTTTAAAGAACATTAGAGCCTTTCTAATGAACTTTTTCATATTTTATAATAGATTATCTATTTAAACTATTTAGATTCTTTAAATATCATAGAAAGCCATTCTTCATAACCTTCCATAGTTTTAATTTGTGGAAACTCGGCAATTGCTTTCTTTTTAAAGTCAGTAAGAGATTTTGATTCTTGAGCTATAACATCAAGTTCACTCATAGCGCCTTCATCAAGATTGCCAGATTCAGGAACACAATTAGGAACTTTTCGTTTTCCTTTCTTTTTCATCCCAATCATTTCATATCCTTTCCAGCAAGGATCTTTTTCAATAAGTTCTTGAACAAAACTTTCAAAAGTTTTTACATATCTTTGATTGTCTGGGTACCAGCCAAAATCATCAAATTCATTATTAGGGTCTTGGTTCATAAAAGGTTTTGTTTTTTTGTCAGTTCTTTTTTCATTTCATGGTATAGAGCAACAAAAGGATGTTCTCTAAGTTGTTCATTCAAGTAATCAATTGATTTAGATATCTGAACGTCTAAAGGTAGATCCTTAAATCTACCTATTAGTTCATTAATTTTGTTATTTATAGTATCATTACTCATTACCTCCATGATATGTTATTTTATATCAGCAGATTCTTTATGTCAGCAGATTCTATAAGAGTATAAGAAAAATGATTGCCATGTATAGCAGCTGCTTTATGTATGATTGCCATAAATTCATTAAAATCTGCAATTCTTTTAAAAACTTGACAACCTTCTGACCAGTTTTCTACATAAGTTGAGTCAACTCCAGCATGGTGAATATTAACACCAAATATTCCTGTATCAGTTCTAGTTTCGTCGTATTTCATATCCTTGTTAGAATCACGATAAACAGTTAAATTTCCACATTGTTTTAATGCTTCATATTTGCCTTGGTGTAATCCTATTGCATGAGAACTTCTATACTGACCAGGTTTTAATCTAGCAACTCCATTAGCATTATGAAATTCCATAACACCTTTAGTTCCAGGTTCTGTTGTGTTAGCCCACTCATGATATTGCCAATTACCATTTTCATCTTTATAAGATAATGTAATTACGTCATCAAACAAATTAGTAACTTTTAAACCTGTGGAAGAATTTCTAACTCCTACTATGTTTACATCATAAGTTTTATTTGCATCATCATTAAACCATGCATATCCTTTTGCTTCAACAGCAGCTTGAATTTGTTCCTTTGTGTAAGACATATTGTATTATTTTATTTAAAGTATAAATCAGCTTCAGCAGTTCTGCGTGTTACCAATCCTTTTAATACTCGACCACCGCCTCTAGTCCATTTCATAAATTCATCACGAATTGATTCATCATTCGGATTTGCATTTACCTTTTTAAGCAAAGATGAAGATTTAAGATTTGCTGGTCCTAAGTTGTAACAAAAACTAACAAGCGCATCAAATTGATTTTGTGTTATCGTATCAACACAATAAGAATCTACATATTGCTCAAATTTTGTTAACATTGATGCAAGTAGTTCAGTAGCTTCTTGTTCAGATATTTCTTTATCAGCCATTGTTACTTTAACACCATTTGGGTAAAATGTAGCGCCGTATCCTATGGTACAAATTCCTGCTGGACATTTATAAGGTTTACCGCTAAAACCTTCAAACTTTTTTATAAGTTCAATACCTTCTGAACCTGTTTTTGTTATCTTGCTCATTTCTTCATGTATTCATCAGCTTTCTTTTTATCGGCAGCTGATAGTTTTTTGTAAAGTTCTTCAACGTACTTATCATGATTATTGTTTCTTTTATAAACAGAAGAATCGTCTGAATACATTGAAGAAGTGTCAGTCATATCATAATTACGTTTCCATTTATCATAAGCTGAATAAATCTTATCTTCAAGAGTTTGGTAAATTTCACCTTTAGACATTTTCTTTTTGTTTAAATACCATTCCCACGAACCTTTATATTGTTGTATTTTGTATGCTGTAATAACATCACCACTTTTTAATGTTATATCAAACTTGATACCTTTATCATTAACACTAGTGTCTTCAACATTTTTTATTTCGTTTTCAGATTTATTCCATTCAACAGGTATTAAATGTCTAACTGATAAAATTACATCTTCTTTTAAAGATTCTGGAGTACCCCAAGATCCACTTTTAAAATCTGAATACTTTTGGTACTCAAATAAAAACTGTTCAAATGTCTGTATATGTTTCATTATCCTAATTCTTTTTTAAGTTCATCATAAAATTTATGAACAGATTTTGGTGTAAGATCCTCAAAAAGTTTTTTGTCCCCAGCAATGATTGCTTCTCTAACTTTTGTACCTGAAGGACCACCTGCAACTCTTTCATCACAAATTTCTAAACGAAACGGTTCAGAAACAGGAACATCACTTTTTTCTGAGTTTAAGTATTTGATTTGAGACTCGTAAGATTTGTATCTATCACTCCCACAACCCATACCTACAGGCTCAAAGTTGTATTGCGTTCTTAAATACTTAACCATTTGTGGAACAACAGTTTTTAATCCTGTTGGGTATAATGAATATCCTGCCATCCAAGAAAATTCTTTAGATACAGCATCACCAATTCTTTTTAACAGTCCTTCAGAAATTGGAGACTTGTCAGATTTAGAGAGTACTTGAATAGGAACAACAGGAAGCTTAAAAATATCTGAAGCTTTTTTCAAAGCAGCAATATGTCCATTATGAAACGGCTGAAAACGTCCTGGGAAAATTACAACCCTTTTATTTCCAAACTCAGCTTCAAAAAGTTGATTTTCAAATACGAACTGTTCAAATGTTTGTATGTGTTTCATTATATTTAATTATATTTAATTATTTTACTTCAGCAATCTTCGTAATGATCGAATAAACTTCTTCCGGATTTAATTTTTTAAGCATTTCTTTTGCTTGTTTATTATCTGTAGGTTTCTTATCTACTTTAACAAATCCATTATCTCCGCTTGCAGTTTGATATCCGACATACCATCCTTTTTCTTTAGGCTTTACTTTCTTGTCCATGTTAGAATCGTAAAACTCAGGTGTAGTAGATTCGTTCAAATTTTCAAATACGAACTGTTCAAATGTTTGTATGTGTTTCATATGTATTTGGTTTTGTCGTATTTTTTTAAATCTTTAATTGTATCTTCAATTCCTTTAATCGATATATAATCTCCAACATTACCTGAAAGTATATGATATATCTGGGATAGAGTAGCCTCCATTTCTTCAGGTTCTATATATTTTTTAGTATCTAATCTAGATTTAGTACTAGATGCTTCGTTCAAAGATTCATTTAAGAACTCTTCAAATGTTTGTAAGTTTTTCATTATATTTCATTATTTTTTGTATGCTAATATTGATCTGATCTGATGGCAAATTGCGAAAAGTCCTGTATATTTATAAAGCTTACCTTTGTAAACGAAAGTAATACCTTCGGAAGGAGTTATATCTTCTAATCCACCTACGTCAGTCAATCTTCTTAACTGTCTTTCTAATTTTTCAATATCACTTTCATCTCCGTTAGTTCTAATAGTAGAAATAGTTTTATCTATTTCTTTTTTCATTGAATCAGAAGCGGCTGTTGGATTTGCAACTAATGCAGATGATATACCTTTCATTAATTCAGTTCCAACTTCTAAGAATAGAGATTCTATTTGTGAATATATTTTAGATTTTAAATCTTTAGCTGATTTTTTTTCTAATTCAATAAACCAATCAGCATTTTCACCTAAAGATTTTTTGATACTTGAAACTGTAAATGATTTATTGATATCTGCAATTCTCATAGCTAAACCATTAATAGCATCTTCAGGAATAATAATTTTTGATTTCGAAGCTTCCTCTAATAAAACACTTTTTGCTTTGTTTAAAATATAAACGTCAATAGACTGAGTTTCATTAGTTTTACCATCAATCAATAATTGTTTAAATTTCGATTCATAATATGCACTACGAGCTTTAGCTTCTTTGAATGGTTTAATTTCAATATCTTCCGGACCTCTAATGAAGAATGTTTCTTGAGCGGCAGCATTAGCATCCTTTATAAGTTTACCAAGATCTCTACCAGCTTGTTTATCTTCGTCAATAACATTTCCGTTCTCATCATATTCTAAAACTCCATGGAATACTAAAAGATTTTGTCCATAAGGTACAGTATTTTGAGTAACAGGAGTTATGATTTCTAATGATGCAAATTTAGATCCATTAGCAAAGAATTTTTCTCTATCTTTTTCTGATAATTTACTAATTGATCCTTCAAGATCTTTCATTGCTGCATTATAAACAATTTCAATATCACCTCTACCTGCAAATAAAGTTGCAACTCCTTTAGAGTCCATTGCCATTTCACCAGCATTCTTTAATTGTGATTTATTTCTAGCGGCAATTAATTTTCCATTTTTCCATGAAATAGAAAGTTGTTGTCCATCAGTTTTAGATTGTACAAAATTATCTTCAGTAAACAATCCGTTAACAGTCATTTGTATCATTTTCTGAATATCTCCCATGGTTAAACTCATATCTTCGAATGGGTGCATGATATGCCCGTAAGCACCTCCTTCATATAATACATATTCAAAATTTACCGATTCCTTGATTAAGAAATCGTTATAGTTTAGTAAAGACATATTATCCGTTTTGTAATTTTCCAACAGCAGCACCCCAGTCACCACTCTTTTCAGCTTCTACAGATAAACCGTCAATTATTTTTTTAGCTTTAGCTTCGTCAAAATCATCGCCGTGTTCTTTTTTCAAAATAGCCATAGCGTATTCTTCAAAGTCTTTAGCATTTTTTACATCAGCTTCATTTACTTCTTCAGATTCATAAACAGTGCCTTTAACTTCTTCTGTGCTAGTGAATTTTTTCAATTCCTTTTTAACTTTATCTAAACTTTTAATAATAGAATCAAGAACATTTGGGTCAACATCAGCACCTGCTGAAATATGATTAAAGAATTTTTCTAAATTCATCGTTGTTGATCTTAATTCATTAGCAATAGTAGCTTTAGGAAGTCTATAGAAAACTCCTTCATTCAAGTCAATCTCCTCAGATTCATTAACAGTTAAAACACTTCTGCTTACCGTCATTGTTTTACTTCCAACTTTAATGTCTATCAGAGTTCCACCGTAATGGATTTTAGTGATAACACCATCTTCTCCATCTTCAGTTTTAACTTTCATTCCAGTCTTAAAATCCTTATCGCCTTCATTAACATCTTCCGATTCATTAACACCGTGTTTTTCTACATCTGCTTTACCAGCAGGAGTAGCACCTTGTCCTTTTTCCCAATCTTTTTTGATTTCGTTAAAGAATTCTTTCTTTTGGTCTTCTGTTAAATCAGCTGGAGATTTTGCACCAAATTTATTAAGTTTTGCTCCAAAGTAATCTTTATAGGATTTTTGTAATTCTGACATTTGTCGTTCTTCAGCTTCACGAATAACTCCTACCCATTCTGTAAACTTTTTCATATTTATTTTATTTTTTATTATTTTAAGAAGCTCCGTAAATGTTACTTTTGGAACCAAAAAATTTTTCTGTTATTTCTGTTATTTTTTTTGTGATATCGGATGATGATTTTTCTAATCTTTTAGCTAATAGGTTAATAATGTCACTGTCAATACGCATATTTTTATCTAAGCAATAAACAACAGTAGACACACATTTATTAATTACATCTTTTGTGTCTGAATTAGCTGAATCATCATAAAATTCATCTAAGAGTTTTCTTCTTAATCCTTCTAGCGTATCATCACTAGGTGTAATTGAAGATTTAACTTTACCTGCTTGATCTGTATTAACTACATTACCTGCTGGTGAAGGACCTTTACCTTCATTAATAAACTCAAGATATGATTTCATTAAAAAAATATTTTTTTGTATATATCTTAATGAAATATCTTAAAATTTTACCTTATACTTTTTATATGGGAATCCTTGTTCTTGGTAGATTGAAACACGAGCTTCAGCATGTTTCATTAAATAGTTTTTGCCTGTCTTTGAAGATTTATTTGTAGAGAAGTCATCAACAAAGTCAATTACGTTTACTCTTTCCTTTCCTTCATAAAGTCTCATTCCTCGACCTATTGATTGGCGTATGATCTTTTCACTTTTATAAGATTCAACAAAAAATACATTATGAATGTTATTAATTGAGATACCTGTACTGAATGTACCGTAAGATGCAACCATTATTTTATCCTCACCTTCTTCCATGCGGTGAATATAATCATCTCTTAAATCAGTTGATGTACTACCATCAACATAAAATACAATCTTATCTTTTGTTTTTTCTCGAATGTAATCATAGATTCTTTTTCCGTATCCGTCTTTTACGTTATGAAAAAGAACAAGTGAGTTTTTAGTTGTACGACAAATAAAATCACAAACAAATAAGAATCTTGAGCGGTTATCAACAACAAGACGGCGTTCTAAGTCAAGAAGTTTTGAACCTTCAATTTCAGCTTTTCGATTGCGAAGTTCTTCTAGTTTTTCTCGAGCTTCAATCTCAAGATAATCCATTTCAACAACTTTAACTATAATTGGTGTTGCGTATTTATTTGCTGTTAAGAAAGAAGCGCTAATGTTATTTACAAGTGGGCCTAAGTAAGCTTGAATTGTGATTGCTTCAGTACTTCCATTTTGTAACATAGTTCCTGAAAGTCCAAAAGCATATCTAGAGTTAATACAATTAACAAGAATCTTTTTAATTGAACTTGCTTGTGTATGATGAGCCTCATCAACACAAACTGTGTCAATGTCATCAAAGTATTCTGGAGACTGTTTCACAAGTGTTTGATAAGTACCTATAGCAAAGTCAACATTCTTTTTTGTTTTATCAGTGCCTCCATGTAACATTTGAGTTTGGAATCTTAACTTATCATTATTATAAACTTCAAAATCTTCAACTGTTTGTAAGATTAAGTTAGTGTTAGGAACAATCATTAAGAATTTACCAGCGCTTTTACGGTCATGCAGATATCCAAATATCATAAATATGATTAGAGTCTTTCCTGCTGACGTAGCAATTTCACTGATACTTCTACGATACTTAAGAATTGGAATACATGCGTCAACTTGATAGTCACGAGGTTTAATTTTTGGGTGATCACTAAAAAATTCTTCTACCCAATTTCTAAAATCTTCTTCATCAAATGATTCATCAATAACATTTCCGAATCCTTCAACCTGTAAGTCAAATCCATATTTCTTACATGTTTCATTTAATTCATTCCAAAGACCAACAGGAATTCTGTTGTATTTGTCTATAAATGCAATGTAGCCATCCCAAAGTTTTTTTTTACTAGTGGATGAAATCTCCAATTTGTAATTCGTTTCTTAAAGGAAAATCTTATTTGTTCAAGTTCTATTTCAGAACATTCGGTTATCTGTAAGAATCTGTTATCTGGTGTTACTCTTGCTTTCACTATCATTTTGGTATTTTTTAAGGTCTTTAATATTTATCATAGGATCATTTACTACTATATCCCATCCATCTATCGTATTATTTTTAATTCGTTGTCTTGTTGAATTAAAAAATCTAGCAGCTTCAGATATATTATTAAATGTTTTTGTTATATTAGTTTTTATACATAAAGCTAAAAATAGTTCTTGAGTGTTTTTGTGTTTTATTCAAATATCTGGTGTTACTCTTGCTTTCACTTCCATAAGTAGTAATTTTATGCTGCGGAACAGTATTTGTTTGCGACAGTTCTTGCGTCCCAGCCATTATGATATTTCTCAACTAAACTTAAAAATTCTTTTTTTCTTTTTTCTAATTCATCACCGCTTAAAATTCTTTCTTGTATACCAAGAGGATGTGATATCCATAATTCAGCATGATGGACCTTTGTATTATATATTTCCTCAAAAGCAATGATATACGCTGCAAGCTGTAATTCATACTTATGAATTGTTTCTTCGTCTTTAATTGAACTTGCGCTTTTAAAGTCGCCTATTACAAGTTCACCGTTTTCATTTACAAAACAAAAATCTGCAGTACCAGCAAATAAGAATACAATTGACCAAATGAATCTTTCAGTAAAGATTACTTTTTTAACTCGGTCAAGATATCCTTCATAAAGATAGTTATAAAATAGTTCACGTCCTGCTGTGATTCTTTCTTGTTCTAAACCATCATTTAATAAATCAGTTGGTGATTTCTTCTGTGTGTATAATAAACAGGAATCAGGATCTTTCCCATTCTTGATACAGATAAAAAAGTTTTCTAAAAACATGTGCATTGCAGTTCCTCTAAGGGCTGCTTTTAATCCTAATTGTTGTAGAGCTTCTTTACCCATTTCAGCTTCTAGTTTATCTAACTTATCAGATCCTAGTAATCCTAAAACGGTTGTAACACTAGGCATAAGTTTAAACCCGCCTTCATCAAAAGATTTTGTTTCGTCAATTGTGTATTTATAAAATCTACCTACTGGTGTATCAACTCTTTTTACTTGTCCCATTATCCTCTTTTAAATTCCTCAAGTGCCATACGATGTTTAACACCAAAACACATTGAGTCAATTGTACCTACTGTTGAACGAAAATAGTCTAAATGATTTTGTAACAATTCTCTTCTTTCAACAATTAAATTTAAGTCTGCGTTGATATGATCATTTTTTGGATCTTTATCTAATCTCAAATCATACCCTCTTGAAT
>Ga0214192_1000828_pt1 | contig 18250 bp, 17 predicted proteins | sample TroBogEpilimnion_44_FD_153030 | JGI IMG/M metagenome (GOLD analysis project Ga0214192, IMG submission 153030) | Freshwater microbial communities from Trout Bog Lake, WI - 29JUL2008 epilimnion | ecosystem: Environmental > Aquatic > Freshwater > Lake > Epilimnion/Euphotic zone | place: Trout Bog... | reverse complement strand
AGCGGTGATGACTGAGCTGAAAGTCGGAACGGCGAGAGCGGCAAGGATGCCGAGAACGACGATGGCGACGGTCAGTTCGAGCAAGGTGAAGGCCTTGCGGGTACGGATCTTCAACATGGTTTCTCCTTAGAAGAATAGACCACAGCGACACTTTGTCGGGGCTAGTCACCCCCGTGAAGAAAGGGCGGCCTACAAGAGGGTTCGAGCCGTTTTGGCGAATGCCACATGTTCGCCAAGAAATATCCCAGAGAGGTCGGTAGGGATCACGGCCGGGATGGGGCGGTGTTACTCGTGTTCTCGGAGGATCTCTTCTAGGAATGACTTGACATCGGCAGCGCTACGGGTGCGGCGCATGGGTGGCAGGGCGTCGAGGACCTGGCTGCGGTATCCCTTGGTAGCCAGGCGCTCATCGAAGACGGCGACGACGCCGCGGTCGCTGGTGGTGCGGATGAGGCGACCCACTCCCTGGGCCAGCAGGCTCGTCACGTGCGGCAGATCGATCTCGAAGAAGGGATTGTTGGACCTCTCCCGGCGGGCTTCGTTGACGGGGTCCCCGGGTGGTCGAAAGGGCAGCCGGTCAATGGTCACTACCGAGAGTGAGTGGCCCGGTACGTCGACACCCTGCCAGAAACTCGCGACGGCGAAGAGGCTGGACTCCGGGTCGTCTCTGAAGGCTGCGGTGAGGGCGCCTCTTGGCATCTCACCTTGGACGAGCACGGGAGTGGCTACTTGCGCCGCAACTTCACTGGCCACTCGACGCATGACCGCGGTGTTGGTGAAGAGTGCCAGGGTACGGCCCCTTGCTGCGGAGATGAGTTCTACGAGGTGTTCGACGATGACCGGCTCGCACGCGGGGTCGTTTCGCTCGGGCAGGCCGCTTGGCACGTAGAGCAGCGAGTTGTCGGCGTAGTTGAAGGGGCTGGGCACGCTGAGGCGCTCGGTCTCTGGAGGTAGTCCGAGTTGACGTTCTAAGTTGGCGGGGATCGTCGCACTGGTGAGCACGGCGACCACTACCGGCCAGAGCTCTTGGCGAAGACGTGAGGCGACGTCGATCAGGGCCACTTCGATGCTGGATCCCTGGGGCGAGATGCGCAAGTAGACGATCTCGTCTTCGCTGGGGGCGAGGGCGCGGCCCACGCAGCCGTGGGCGTGCGTGAGAAGGGACTTGGCGCGCTGGATCTCGGTAGACGACGGCTGTTCGCGCAAGTACACGTCGAGGGCTGCCATCTCCTCGTAGAGCGCCACGAGTGAGACGCGCAGTATATCTCCCACCGGCTCGTCGGGGTTGGACTCTTCGAGGCGGCCAGCGAACTCCGCCGTGAGTTGGCTCAGCTTGGTGGTCGTCTTGGCACTGGTCGCCGCGCGCACGGCCGCCACGGCCGCATTCAGCTGTCCGGGTGAGACGGAGGTGCCGAGCATGGAAGAGAAGATGTCGTTTACATCGTGGGCCTCGTCGAAGACGACGTACTCGTGAGGAGGCAAGAGGGTCTGTCCGGTGGCCAGGTGCGACGCGTAGAGGTGGGCGTTCACGATGATGATGTCGGCTTCGGCGGCGCGTTCTTTCGCCTGCTCGGCCAAGCAGGTCTCGCCATACGGGCAGCGCTGGCGGCCCAGGCACTCTTGTGGAGTCACCGAGACGCGACGCCACGTGGCGTCGGACACGGGACTGGTCATCTCTTCTCGATCACCGGACTGCGTCGAGGCTGACCAGGCGGACAGGGCTTGGCGCTCGCTGTCGAGGCCCTTGTCGGGGGTGGCCTGGAAGTCGGCGAAGCGCTCGAGGCAGAGGTAGTTGGATCGACCTTTGAGGACTTCGACGCGGGTGTGCGTGGCCTGGGTGACGGCGGGAGCGTCTTTGCCGGCCAGCTGGTCTTGGAGGTTCTTGGTGGCCGTCACCACGACGACTGGCTCACCAAGCAGGGCTGCAGGGATGAGATAGCCCAGCGATTTACCGGTGCCGGTGCCGGCCTCGATGACCAGGTTGGTGCTTTGTCCCAGGTGGGAGGCAACCGCTTCGACCATCTGCCGCTGGCCCGGACGGATCTCGCCGCCGGGAATGGACGCGGTGAGTTCATCAAGCAGGTCCAGCGCACGGTGTTCAAGAGAAGATGCCACGGGTAAGACCGTCCCGGTGCGCAGCGGGGGCACCCGCAGGGGCGTTCTCGACGAGTGCACGAAGTCGTATCCGCGACACGAGTCCTTGGGTCAAATACAAGGAGCATTCGTGACCCCAGCCCCACTCGGTACCATCTACCTACCCGCGAGCCCCGGCACCTCGGTCGGGTCCTTTGATTTCATCGTCGACCCCGAGTCCGGCGCCAACGTCGAGATCGGTACGCCCGTCGCCGCGGACACCAGCGAAGGCACCCTGGTGGGCACCGTCATCGACATGCGCACCGTCGGTACGGGACGTGACCCGGTGCGCGAAGAACTCGGCAGCAGCTACGACTCGGAGTACATTGCGACGATCCCTGAAGTCGTGGTCGCCACCGTCCAGGTATTCTCCTCTCGCCTCATGCGCCCAGCTCGAGCCGGCCTCGTTCGAGCGGCCACGGCCGAAGAGATGCTGACCGCGACGGGATACGACCGCATGGACTGGCGCATCCCGGCCGGCGTGGTAGGACTCGCCGACGGCGGGTTCGCGAAGGTCTGTCTTGACGGCAAGGCGCTGCTAGGTCCCGAGTCGGCCCACCTCATCGTGAACGGTCTGTCGGGTCAAGCCGCCAAGACCAGCTTCACCGGAGTCTTGCTCGCCTCAGCTATCGCGGCGGGTGGTGACGAGGGTAACAAGGTCGCCGCGCTCGTGTTCAATGTGAAGGGTGACGACCTCATCTGGCTCGACGAGGAGCCGACGGCGGGTTATGAGCTCTCCGACGATGACCGCAAGATGTACGAAGCACTGGGCATCCCGTCCAAGCCATTCGACGACGTCCAGGTGTTCGCACCGAGTCTTCCCGGCGGACAAGGATCACAGTCCAACCGCCCCGACGCTCGTCAGCTGCGCTGGGACCTGAACGACATCTGGCGCTACCTCGAGTTCATCCTCCCCTACCTCGGTGACGACGAGAAGGCGACGAGCTTCCTCGCGGAGTTCGAGGAGATGTGCTTGCGCAACCCGAGCCCGACTGGTCGCATCGACACCTTCAACAAGCTCGAGGCCTGGTTCGACGAAAAGATTGCCGAGGCCGGTGACGCGAACGGGTCGATGGCCTGGCGCAGCCACCACGTGGCGACGATGCGCCGCATGAAGCGCATGCTCATGGGTATCGTCTCTCGTTCGGGCGGACTGGTCAGCCGCGAGAAGTCGTCACCCAACGACGACCTCCCGGTGTCGGGCTGGCAGCACGGCCAGGTCGTGGTCGTTGACATCGCAGGACTCCACGCCGACATCCAGGCGATGGTGATCGGGCGCACCCTACGACGCTTGCTCGAAGAGGCCGAGAACACGGGACTGGGTGTGGACCACCTGATCGTCTTCGCCGATGAGCTCAACGCCTTCGCTCCGAGTTCGGGCCAGGACATGGCCAAGGTCAAGAAGATCCTCCAGCGAGTCTCTACCCAAGGGCGCTACGCCGGCATATCGCTGTGGGGGGCGTGCCAGAAGATGAGCAAGATCGACGAGCTGGTCCGCGACAACGCGGCGACTCGCGCGGTCGGCATCACCGCCGAAGGCGAGTTGGCGAGCGGGGTCTACGGACGCCTCTCGACGGGACTCACCGAGCGACTGGCGACGTTGCCCAAGGGCTCGATGGCACTGTGGCACTACAGCTTCCGCGGATCACTCGTGGTGAAGTTCCCTCGTCCAGCCTGGCGCACCGGTAAGGCCAAGACCGGCATCGTGAAGAAGGGCGTGACCGCGAGCCTGGGGGTATCGGACCTCGCGATTGAACGCCTGAGCGAGGGTATCGACGCCGACACCAGAGACCGCATCATCGCCGGGGCCGACGACCCCGCCACCGCGGTCGCCAAGCTGCAAGAAGCACGAGTGCCCGATATGCGAAAGGCCGTCTTGCACGCGCCGAGCCAGATCGACCTCGACGACCCCTTTGACCTCGGGTAGACCCATGAACACCAAGTCCTACTTCCGATCACTCCCCGTCAAGACGATTGCGGCGGTACTCGCGGCACTGGTGATCGTCTGCGCTCTGCACGCACCGAACTCGACCAAGAGGCCTGTCACCGACCTTGCGACGAAGATCTGGAACACGCTCTACCAAGGTCAGAGTATCTCCCGGTCCGACGTGGTCATCTCCACCCACCCCTCATTGGTGGACCCGGGCTGGGTGTACTTCACCGCCCAGGGCAAAGACTCCCACGTGATGTTCCAGTACAACTACGGCTTCGTGTACGAGAGCAAAGGTACGGCCCGGATCGTGGCCAGTGGATCGGGGCAGGTTGGTTGCTCGTATCCGGGCGTAGCGCCCGAGCACGTCGCGCCACTCGCCGTCGAACACGAGTTCGGCTACCACTGCGCCTAGAGCCCTAACCGCCTGATCCCCCGCTGGTGTGCGTCGCACTAGCGGGGGATTTGTTCGTTTCGGCGTAAAGTTTTCGTAGGTTCATCGGAGGTCTATATGCCAGCGAAGAAGAGTAGTCCTAGGGCGGCCAGGTCGGCGAGCAAGCGAGCGGTCGGGTCGCTGAACCCCCGCGGAGCGGGTCGCCAGAGCACCAAGGCGGTGGGTCTGCGCGAGCAAGCGGTAGTGGTTCGGCGTTATCTAGAAGTGCTAGAACAGCGCCCCAAGGTCGGGTCGAATAGCTCGGCGCCTGAGGTCATCGAGCGTCGCATCGCCCACGTGCGCGATCAGATCGCGACGGCCGGAACCTTGCGCAAGCTCGACCTCGTCGTCAACCGCCAGCGTCTCGAGAAGCTGCTGGCGGCCCAGGAGGCGGGGCGGGGATACGACCGCCTGGAGGCCGCTTTCGTCAAGGTGGCCAAGGACTACAGCGATCGCAAGCAGATACACCGGGCCGCGTGGCGCGAGATGGGAGTACCCCTCTCGGTTCTCAAGAAGGCCGGGATCTAATCATTCGTACAGAGGTGTGCTTGGTGAGGTGTTTTGGGCTCACCGAGTGCGTCTCAGGTTGATGGGGTCGTCGGTTCTGTTCTCTTCTTTATCTTTGTTGCGCTCTGTTCGGTGACGTCGGTTCGGTTCGAATTCCGCCACGATATAGGCATTTAGCCAGGATTTTCGGCGGCCAACAGGTTTCCAGAAAGCACTGGCTAGGTGCGACTCGTTCCTCGGTGGTAGTGGCAAGTACGCGGCGAGTGCGAGGATTCACCCGTCGGGCACGTTCTAGTGAGCTATGGCAACTGCTCACTTTCGAATCGGACACCTCTCGGACACCCACTTGGGCTACGAGGCCTACCCCGCGCTCAGCGCGAGTGGGAACAACCAGCGCGGCGAGGACATGGTCCGCGCCCTTCGCAACGTGGTCGAGGACATTCGGTCCTGGGACCCCGACCTGGTCATTCACGCTGGCGACGTCACCGAGAAGCCCAAGGTCGACATCCGCTACATGCTGGTAAGCCAGCGCCTCTTCACCCAACTCGCCGAGATCCGGCCCGACGGCAGTCGCCGTCAGGTCATCATCGTGGCGGGCAACCACGAGCAGCCCCGCAGTCGCAAGGAGGCGTGCTGGCTGGAGTTGATGGGCTCGATTCCGGGGGTCAAGGTCGTGACCAACGGCTTCGAGATCGTTCGATTCTCCAGCTCGACTCCCGAGGTACCCGCCGCCCTAGACGGCGTCGCCGTGCACTGCTTGCCCCACGACACCTTGAAGGAGATCGACTGGTCGACGGTCGTGCCCGACCCGACGGCCAGTGCGAACATCATCTCGGCCCACGGGGTCGCCATGGGCTCCGAGCTCTTCACGCGTGCTATTGGCCGCGAGTACCCGATCGACGGGGACTGCCTGGCTCGCGACTGGGACTACGGCGCACTGGGACACTTCCACAAGCGCGGACCCGTGGCCTCGGGCCGGCGCAGCGGGGTCGACCGGGTGTGGTACTCGGGTTCCACGGAGTACGTGAGCTTTCGCGACCTCAAGGACAACGGCGACGGCAAGGGCTACTTGCGCGTCGAGGTGAAGGGCCCGGAACTCGTGGTCTCTCCTATCAACCTGCCGATCCGCTCGATGTTCCGCCTGCCCGTCATCGACGCCACGGGCAAGTCAGCCGAAGAGATCACCCAGGCCCTGCGCGCCAACATCGCCGCGGCCAACTTGACGGGGGCCGTCGTCGGCCAGATCGTCGAAGGGGTCACTCGCGACATGTGGAGCTTGCTCGACATCGCCGCTGTTCGCCAAGAGGCCAAGGACGCCCTGCACTACGAGATATCGGCGAGGTACCAACAGAGCGAGGTAACCGCCACGGGAGAGGTCGCGAGCGGCCTGGGTGACCTCGCTCTCATCCTCGACGACCAGATCAACCAGAGCGTGTCGAAGGGCATTGCCGATGACGTCAAGAATCTCGCGACCAAGCTGCTCGGCAGCGCGCTGGCCACGACGACGATAGAGCCTGCCGGCGAGGGCGACCAAGCTGGTGGTGAGACGCCCACCGAGGCCGACGAGACAGCAGTCGTAGCCGAAGTCAAGCCCAAGAAGAAGCCGGCTGCTCGCAAGAGCGCACCCAAGACTCCGGCGACTGACGTGGAGGTCGGCGCATGATCAAGCACCTGCGTCTTACGAACTTCCGTCGCCACGCCGACACCGACATCCAGTTCGACCAGGGTGGCCAGATCATCTTGATCTCCGGCCAGAACGGTACGGGCAAGTCCACCGTCATCGAGGCGATCACCTACGCGCTCTACGGCGAAGGCCGTCACGGCAACCGACACCTCGACCAGATGATCCGGCGAGGAGCCGAGATCGAAGGCATGGAGGTCGAGCTCGAGTTCGACCTGGCCGACACCACCTACGTGGTGCGCCGCCGTCGCGACAACAAGATCTCCAGCGCCGTCTTGTGGGGCAATGACGTTCCCCTCGTCGAAGGACCTAGGGAGGTCACCGAACACATCTCGCACCTGCTGGGCATGGACGTGCGGGGCTTTCGACTCGCCGTCGTCGCTCAGCAAAAAGAGCTCGACGGGCTCGCCTCGATGCGCCCGGGCGACCGGGCAATCATGCTGGCGAGACTGCTCCGACTCGACGCAGTGACCAGGGCTCGTGACGAGGCTCGCTCGATCTTTCGCTCCGAGCGCGACGCCTTGCGCGGGCTCGGAGCAGTCGACGTGGTTGCGGACATCGACGCGGCCCTCGAACAACTCGACACCGCTCAGTCCGCTTTGCGAAGCGCCTACGCCGAGTCAGAGGCCGCACTACTCGTCATCGACGAGCGGCTGGCCAAGGCCGGTGCGGTCGAGGCGGCCTGGCGCGCAGCCACCGAGCAGATGACCCGCCTCGAGGGAATGGTGTCGGCCGCCGAGGCTGACGTAGCACGCCTGACCCAAGAGATGGAACGCACCTTCGTGGGTGAAGAGATCACCGACCTGGCGAACCTCGACGACTTGGCCGAGCAGGTGGCCGAGGTGGAGCGCGCGGTCGCCGCCGCCGAAGCCAACGCGACGCTGGCGAGCCAGGCGCACATGGTTCGCGGTGAACTCGAGCGCGTGAGTAAGCGAATCGCCACGTTGAGCGAGACCTTGTCACAAGCCGATGGGCTCGACGTGGCCAAGAGCGAGGCCGAGCTCACTACCCGGCGAGCCGAGTTGGCCGAGCTCACCGCTCGCCGGGACACCCTGTCGAGTGACCAGACCCGAGCACGAGTGGCCCAGGGCAACCTCGAGGCTCGCCTCGCCGAGCTCGCCGAACTGTCGGCGACTTGTGAGAGTTGTGGTCAGGCCGTCAGCGAAGAGCACAAGCACGCCCAGGTCGAAAGCACGACGAGTTCACTCGCCGGAGCGACCAAGGCCCTAGAGGCGGTCACCACGATGCTGGGCTCGCTCGACGTCGAAATTGCCGCCAAGCGGTCCGAGGTCGCCGCGGCCGAAGCCGCGCTCGGAGCGGCCCGCGTGGCCGACGAGCGCATCAGCGCCGCGCGCGACGAACTCGTCGACCTGAAGCGTCGCGAAGGCACGTACAGCGACCAGCTCGCTCGCATCACCGTTGAGGACTTCGACCTCGACGCACTGCTCGCTCGTCGCGCGGAGCTGGCCATTGAGGTGTCGACGGCCCAGGCCGCCCACGACGCCGCTCGGCTTCGTGAACTGGCCCTCGAGCGTCGCAGCGGTATAGAAGAGTCCCTCCAGGGTGCCCTTGAGCGCTTGGCGTCCTCTCGTGAGGCCCTGGCCAATGGTCAGGTCCCTTCCGACATCGTCGCCGAGCACGAAGCGGTCGTGGCCGCTCGCGAAGCTCGCGAGATCGAGGCGGCCCTGGCGGGTGACCTCGCCACCCAGATCGCCGTCGGTGACGAGCGTCGTGGTGGCCTGCTTCGTGAGAAGACTCGCCTAGAGGCACAACGCGCCCGACGCAGCGAACTCGAACGCGGTGGCCAGGTGGCCAGTGAGACCTCGAATGTCCTCGACGCCGTGGCGACCAGGCTTAACCAGCAGATCCGCCCGGCCCTAGAAGGATCGGTTGGTGAGTTGCTCAGTCGACTCAGTGACGGTCGCTTCGACGCCGTGACCATTGACGAGTTCTACAACGTCTCCGTGCGTGACGGCGGGGCCTTTAGGGCGCTCGGCGAGTTCAGTGGCGGCGAGATCGACCTGATCGCTCTCGCCATGCGACTCGCGCTGGCCAACGTGGTCTCCGAGCGTCACGGCTCGGGTGGTGCGGGATTCTTGATCCTCGACGAGTGCTTCGGCAGCCAAGACGCGGACCGTAGAGGGTCGATTCTGACGGCGCTGCGCGGGTTAAGGGGCACCTACGGACAGATTCTCCTGATTTCCCACGTCGGTGGTATCGAGGACTCGGCTGACCGGGTCATCGAGATCTCCATAGACGAGGAGACCGGAATCGCGACAGCGAGTGCGGAATGAAAGACATTGCCAGCAGTAAAGAACAACGAACTATCCATGTCAGGCACTTCGGCGGTGTCGAAGTGACAACAGGGTGCAAGGAAAAGGAGCGGGATGAGCGACGATAACGAGATCGAACTAGGGGTGGCCGGTGGCGACCTCTTGTGGCTCAACGACGCAGCGTGCGCGGAGATGTCGATTGACGACTTCTTCGTGGAGGCCGGTCACGCCATTGATGAGGAGGTACTGCGCGTCTGTCAGGGGTGCCCCGTGCGCGTCGACTGCGTCAAGCACGTCTACTCCATGCAGGTGTCGGGTGGCTACTTCGGCGGGCTTAGCCCGGGTCAGCGCCGCGAGCGCTCGCTGGACGAGGCGATCCGACTCGTGGTCATGGACAGCCGCGTCACGCCCTCTCGCTAGCGCAAGAGGCCCAGGCGAAAGCCGGTGGCCACCGCTGACGCGCGGTCATTGACCCCCAGCTTGTCGAAGATGTGTTTGACGACGTCTTTGATGGTGTGCGGCGACAAGAGCAAAGAGGCGGCGGCTTGTTCGTTCGTGGCACCCTGGCCGAGCAAGACCAGTACCTCTAATTCTCTGGCCGACAAGGTCACCGACGGGACGTCGTTGCTGAACCCCTCGATGATTGTCGCGGCCGAGGTCTCGTCGTAGACCTGGTTGCCCTCTAAGGCCAAGCGGACCTTTTCGACGAACTCCTCTAGGTCGATGGTCTTGGCCAAGTACCCGCACGCCCCGGCCAGCACCGCTTGCACCATCGGCCCTCGCTCGGTATTGCCACTCAGCACGCAGACGCGCCGGGTGGGGTCTTTTTCGAGCAATCGCTGGAGCACCAAGAGACCGTTCATGTCCTCAAGACCCAAGTCGATCAAGAACAGGTCGAAGTGCTCCTTGGCGGCCAGGTCCAAGGCGGCCGTGCCGGTTGGTACGCACGTGGCCTCGCTCACCAGCCCTGAGCGGGTGAGCGCGGTGGAGAGAGCCATCGAGAAGAGTTCGTGATCATCAACGATCAGTACGCGGGGGTCATCGGTCGCACTCATGATGACTAAATGCTACTGCCGGGGTCTTGCTCGCCAAGAAGCTCCCGGCTCAGAGCGAGCGTGGTCGCGTGCGACACCGACAGCCCCAGCGACTCGGATATCTGAGCGATGGCCCGAGCATCTTCTGGGCTCAAGTTGCAGATAACCTGGACGCCGTCGTCGACGCGACGGGTGCGTGGTGGCGGGGTCGAGAAGTAGGGGTCCGGCTCGACTCTTGGCGTGTAGCGCTCTACGAGGTAGGCGTGATGGTGGCGAAAGGCCTCCACCACGATGACCCCGCGAGGCACCTTGCGCTCCCTTCGAGCCTGCTCGAGGGCGGTTCGAAGAGTGGTGGGCAGGTACAGCGACAGGATCTGGCGGTGACCTCGGCGATGTCCCGGGGTCCTAGAGGCGTCAGAAGGCACCTCGACAGCGCGCGGGAACTCAGGCAGTCGCACATCGGGAGGCAACGTGGCGTAGGCCGCGAGTGGTTCGACGGGTCGTGGGGTAAGTGACGGCGTCGTGGGGCGTGGTGCGGCTGGTCGTGGTGGTGGCGGGGTGACTAGGCGATCGGCGGGGACCTGTTCGGTCGTGACAGATGGTCTGGTGGCCAGGCTCTCGACCAGGCTCTTGATCTCCTCGCGCATCGGGTCGTCGCTCACGAGTACCCGAGCTCACTTTGCCGCTTAGTGAAGGCCGTCAGGATCTCGTTGACCAGTTTCTGGTAGTCACTGGCGAGCCCCGCGGCTCCCGAGGAGTAGCGCTTGATGCTCTCCTTGGTGCCCAGGGACTTGTACCAGGGGTTCTCCGCGTCGTTCTGCTTCTTCAGTCGCTCGTACTCGAGCACCTGGACACCCGCGTCACGCTGTCCGATGGCGGCCATCTTGTTGATGCGGATCGACGGTGAGAACACCGGGGCGACGTCGCCTAGGAGTTCTCGCAGGTTCTCGCGGATCTGCCGGTCGAGTGCTTTCGCGTTGGTGGGGATGAAGTTGACGACGACCCCGAGCAGTTCGAGGTCCGGGTTGTAGTCCCCTCTCGCGTTCACGATCTGGGAGAGGATGATGGCGAGCCCGTCAGTGCTCGCGGCATCGCCCGAGGTTGGCACCAGCACGTAGTGGGCGATTCCCAAAATGGCGCGCTGCAAGATGAGATCGCCCGGTGGAGTGTCGACCACCACGAGGTCGTAGTCCGCGGACGCCTCGGTGACAACCCGGTTGAACCGCTCGAAGGCGTTCGAGTTGCGCGTGGACTCGATCATCAAGCTATCGGCCAGCAGGCGGGTTCGCTCGCCTCCGGGCACGACGTCGATGTTGGGTCGTACGTTCTGCAGGACCCGCAGCGGCTGGTCGAGGTAGACCGACTGGTAGAGACCCTCGCCGCGGTCGCTCACACTCGTGTAGCCGAACTCCCGTGCGATGTTGCCTTGGGGGTCTAGGTCGATGATAAGAACACGCCAGCCAGAGGCGGCCGCCAGACTGGCTATGGCTGCTGTGGTGCACGTTTTTCCCACACCACCCTTGCCCTGGCAAACCACCAACCCCTGACTGATCACTGCACTACCCCACTCGTATCTTCACGGTGAGGGTTGAATCCCTCACCTTCCAGTTGCGACCTTGTAGGCATGCGGCTATATAAGAGCACGTCAGCGATGGTAGCACCACTGGCGTGCTGTTGGGGCGTCACTGGAATGCGGTTGCCACGTCGCATACGTGATGTTTTCTTGTTACGTACCAGCGACAGTAGTGCGACAACACAACTGCGTAGATGCTAGCCGTTGACGAAGGAATCCTTTGAATGTTAAGCAATCTACGCTGTTGGCGGCATGAATGTGGATGCGGTTATGATGGGGCCATGTTGCTGTTATGTTGTCGCACGTATGCAACTTGAACCACTGGGTGTGTCCGTGGGGGAGTCCTTCGCCCTAGTCGTCGCGGCCGTACAAGCCGCGGACCTGTGGGCGTGGGGGAGTGCGGGATTCTGAGGAGTACAGGGCCTCTTCGAGCTCTCTCACCAGGCCTTCGAGCTCGCCTAGCAAACCCCCTACAATCCGCTCAGAGCGGCCCCTAAGGGCTTTTAGGGCCGAATCCAGGTCTCCTGGGGTATCGAAGGGGCGCTCGAGGAAGGGCCGGATATCTTGGACCTGGTAGCGCCAGGCTTCAAAGACTGCGGCCAGATCCCTGGTGTCTCGAGTCAAGTTGACCGAGGTGGTGGGACCGTCAGCGAGCAGCTTCTCAACGAGCTCGACGTCGATACGTCGATGCCCGCCGCTAGTGCGCAGCGAGGGCAGGCGTCCAGCGTCGCACCAGCGGCGAATCGTGTCGGGGGAGACCCCCGCTACCCGGGCAGCCTCGGTAACGTTGACCAGTCGGCTCATAGGTCCTCGCTTGTTCTACTCGAAGGTTGAAGGTTCACTACTTTGCCCCAGTATTCTAGGGCAAAGTAGGGCAGGGGAGAGGCTCATCACTTCTTTGTGATTGCACCCAGAGACGCGGCGGACACGGTAGCTAGTGCCTCGTACAACAAGTCGCTGTGCGAGATGAGTACCTGGAGGACACCCTTGTTCCGGACCACCCTTTCACGAGCCGCTGTCGGTCTGCTCGTCTCCCTCGCCGTCGCCCTCGGGGCCATGACGGCACCTGCCCGCCCCGCCGGTGCATCAGGCACCAGTGGATCGGTCTTCTGCCAGACCGCCAACGCCATCTACGGCCACTCGGTGATATTCGCCGCCGCCCCCACCCAAGCACAAGCACAGGCGGCCGTGGGTACCCTCACCGCCGAGGTCAACGTGCTACCCGTCACGATCGCCAACGCCAGTGCCGCCCTCAAGCCCATCTTCGCGGTGGCGCTGACTGATCTTAAGGCCGCCTTGACCCTCGAGACCCAAGTCGTGTCGACCCTCTCGCTGGCGACCCAGAACCAGGCCAAGGCTGACTACAACAAGGCAGTTGCTAAGTTCAATGCGGCTGCCACAGCTGTCTACACCAGCTGCTCATACTTGATCCCGAGCGTCGCCAGTGAGATTGGCATGCAGGTCAGCACCACTGCGGTGAGTATTGCTGCGGCTCAGCACCGTGTCGTCAGCACTGCGGACTTGAAGACTGTTGCCACCCACTTCCCTGGCGTAACGCTCGCCGGAACGATGTCGGCTAGCTACGTGGCCAAGTTCCACGTCATCTTGGCGCCAGGCGTCGCCACCAACTTCTGCTTCACCGAGCCGTCCACCATTGGTGGTACTCCGGTGGCCACGGGAGTGTGCTAGTAGCGATATCGCCAGTAACGACAAGAACCCCCTGTCACTTAGAAGGTGACAGGGGGTTCTTTCATTGTGGGTTCTAGCGAACCTAGCTCAGCAAGCTGAGCTGGACGTTTGGCTCGGGGTCAGGCAAGACGATCTCCTCACCCGCAACCTTCAAGAGGCGACGGGTCATGGTGATCAGATCACCCAGAGAGCCCTCGAAGTTATCGAGGAGCCCCCAGGCCATCTCCCACGCCTTAGGCGTGATGCCGATTCCGTTGGTCAGGCGACGCACAACGTACGCCGAGCGCTTGGGCCCGAAGTTCGAGGCGTCGAAGAACCCTGGTCCCAGGGCGTCTACGAGTTCGTCGGTCCAGGGCTTGTCGAGGGCCTGTTCCATCGCACGATCCAGGGCCAAAGCCATCTGGCGCTGCGACGGGGTCTCGTTAAGTCCGTAACTCACCGTGTGACCGTAGCGGTCATTGAGTGAGCGACCGGGACCGGCGAGCAAGGCAGTGACGTCACCCGGAGCGGGCTTGTGCCACAAGCGGCCCTCGAGCCAGTTCTGGGTGGAGTCGAGCCGGGCGTGACGAAGGAGTTCGATCATGGCCGAAGAGCTGACCTCGTAGGCCGGCTTCTCGTCTTTGTCGGACACCAGTTTGGCCAGGGCGCTGTTGGCGTCGTAGTCCACGTTGAGCTCGCGAAGTTGTCCGAGGACTCGATCGATCTGCTCTTGACTCAGGACGTTCAAACGGCCCGGGACCAGGTTCTTGGCCACGCCGCGCGCCTTCTTGTCGAGCAGGCGGTCGAGAACCACCGGGTCCTTGGTACAGCTGGCCAGGATTGCCCACAAGGTGGGCTGGTCACTGGACAACGTGAGCTCGATGGCTTCAGGGGTGAAGTTGGTCACTCCCGAGATGCGGGACATGTAGCTCTCGCTCAAGGTGGTCATGGCCAGCGTGGTGAGTTCGTACGTGACTTCTCGAGCGCTCGACCAGGCACCGCAGTACACCTTGGTGGCGTCAGCCGGGTCCTGGTAGCTGTTGATGAGATCGGTCATTGAGAAGTACGCAACCGGTCGATTCACCAATTCACACGCCAGCGTCATGTCCAGTGGCATGAAGTGCAACGCCAGGGCACGCTCGAGCAACTTCGGGTCGTCGGCATCAACGATGCGACGCGCAGCCACTCGCCAGTCGAAGCCCAAGCGGGACTCGGTGATGAGGTCGACGGTATCTTGGGTGAGCAGCCACTCGAGGTTGATCGAGTTGGCCAGCACTCGGATGATGTCCGTGTCGGCGGCTTTGCCGTAGGCCCACGTCAGCAGGTACTGACGGGTGGCGTCGTTGGTGTGGGGGTTGCACGCCACCGCGCGGCGGACTTGCTTGCGCGAGTCCTTGGCGAGACGTTCGAGCACCATTGGATCGGTGGCCGAGTTGGCGTGCGTCACCGCGACCTCCCAGCCGTCCTTCTTGGCGCTCGAGAGCGCCTGGGCGGCGGGTACAGGGGTAGGCATCGTGGTAGCCGGGAACGAGCCGGCCGTACGGAAGAGGATCGAAGATACCTCGGCGTTCGGCAGCTGGGTTTCCACCAGGCGACGAGCCATGCGCTGGGATCGAGACATTTCTCGGTTCCTTTCGTTTGTAGGGAGCGTGTCGAAGCCCAAGGGGCCTCTAGCGCTGATTCCTACCGTTGGGGGAGGGGAGTGGGGGGCAACCGAGGACGTTGAAAAGATCGGCAAAAACCCGGTCGAGGCGTTGTCTCGTACCGCAAAGCGAGGACGGTACAGGGCAATCGAAGAACTCACCGTTCTCGCAGAGATGCGACGACGCCGAGGACCAGAGATTTTAAGTCAAGGGGTAACAAAGCCTCTTGCAAGACAAATGATGAAAGGGGAAGTCGTGAGGAAGACTTTCTTCAAAGCAAGTGCAGCAACGCTGGTCGCAGGACTGACTATCGCAGTTACCTCCGGAACGGCCTTTGGGGCTGACGCGAGTGTGACGAGCTACGCAAGTAGCAAGGGCGCTGTCGAAAACAGCACCCTGGACGCGGCCGCTCGGGTCATGGCCAACGAACTCGCCACGAGCGGGTTTGGTGGCATTGACTGCCCTTCGCTCAAAGCGGCGGGTGCAGCTTGCATTCCATTCCAAACAACTGACGTGCGCACCGAGTTCAGTGCGTCGGCTGCAGCTGCAGCTGTCCAGTTCACCAACGCCGAAGGCGCTGGATGGGTCTGGGGAGCCGGCGAAGCAACCAGTTCAGCAAACGTGACGTACGTCGTCGTGGTATTCGCCAACACGAACACCACTCCGGCCACCGTGTCGCAGCCAACTACGGCTCCCGCACACGTACCAAGCACCACGGTCCCCAAGACCACCGTCACTGTCCCTGCTCCGGCACCTGTCGTTCACCCGGCAGCTCCGGTGGTACACGCGGCTAAGCCGACCGTAACGGTCCCTAAGACCAAGGTCGTGCCGACACCAACCGCCACGAGTGATCACTCGACGTCGTTCAACGCCACGGGAATCATCGAAGTGGGCCTCTTGGCTCTCGCGATCTTCTTTGGCTTGGCTCGTCGCCGCTCACCAAAATCAACCCCGAAGCACGCTCGTACGCGCTAGGGACAAACAAGACGAAATCCCCCTCTATCTGTTCATTCAGATAGAGGGGGATTTTTCGTTAGCCGTCTTGTGCGCCCCACCCATCTTGTGGCGCGCGTACGTGCGCGAGGGGTGGCGGTGCATGGTGTCAAGTACTTGTAGCTGGCGCTGCAGGGTCTTGATCTCGCGAGATATCCCCACGAGCGGCGCTTGCGCCTTGGCACATTCAGGGCAGACTGACAGCGAGGTGGCCATCTGCAAGGCGGCCAGCGAGTTGGCCAGGTCGTGGCGCAGCTTCAGCGCACACGTACGCCGGCGATCGATCTGCAAGGTCAGGTAGCTCACCAGCACCGAGGCAGCGGTGCCCAGGGCGAGGTCCACTGCGACGTGCTCGACCGGGCTAGACGTCCACCAGAGGTCGGCGATGGCGAACGCTGCGAGCCAGACGGCCGCGAGGAACAGGGTCAAGGGGCGAAAGGACGTTCGTACTGGCAACACGGATATCGATACTTTCTGACGGGCCCTTGCTTGAAACAACCTAGTGAATGTCGCTAACATCATTCAACCGCCGAGAATCTACATACGATGCGTTGGAGAAATATCGGTGGGAGAGGGGTCGACGATGTCAGGGTACGAGTTCGTAGGTCGCAGCCGCGTCGACGGGTCCACTCCTTTGTCGAAGTGGTTCGAGGAGTGGGTCGAGTCCCTGTCTTCTAAGGTCGCATCGACTCGGACTTCGTACGTCGGCGACGTGGCGAACTTCGCGAGCGTGCTGGCCGAGGTCAGGGGTCACGACCCGGGCGCACCAGTACCCGATGCCATGACCCGACAGCTCGAAGTCCTCTCCAAGCGCTTCGGCGTTCCCCTGGTGACGTTGCGGCGCTGCTACGTCGAGCTGGGTCGACTCAGCCTGGCGGACCTGGCGCCACGGTTCGTGGCCCGAGCGGTGCACCGCATCAGCGGCTCGTATCTGCCCTCTCGGACCCGACGTACCGTCAGCTCTTTAGGATCGTTGACGCGCTACTTGGTCGGCCAGGAGATCTTGGCCGCCAATCCCCTCGACTCGCCGGCCATCGAGCTGCCCGCCCTTCCGGTACGCCAGCCTGTCGCGCTCAGCGTCGACGAGATGCGCCGGCTGTTTGCGACCTGTGCGCTCCTTGATCCGCAGGCCCGACGTCCCTGGCCCCAGCGCGACCTGGCGCTGGTGGGTCTGCTGTGCTCGACCGGTCTTCGCGAGAGTGAGGTCATCAATCTTCGGGTCGGGGACTTGGTGGTGGCTGAGCGCTTGGCACACGTCAGCGTGATCGGCAAGCGCAACAAGCAGCGATCGGTACCGGTGCACCCCGAGGTCCTGGTGGTAGTCGAGCGCTACCTCGAAGAGCGCCGGTCGTGGTTGGGTGAGTTCGACGAGAGCGCACCACTCTTCGTGCGCAGCGACGGACGGGTCTTCGAGGCCACTGCCCTGTACCGGCTGGTTGCGCGGCTCTTCGCTCGTAGCGGTATCACGCCGCGTAGCGGGTCAATGGTCCACGCCCTGCGCCACAGCTTCGCCACGCACGCGCTCGACAGCGGGGCTTCGATCGTCGAGGTGCAAAAGCTCCTGGGTCATTCGTCGCTCGAGACGACGCGTCGCTACCTGGACGTGGTGGGTGACGGTCTACGCGCGGCCGTCTCGGCGCACGTGACGAGGGAGCTGCTCGCGGACTAGTGCCGCGCTTGGCGAGCGGCGGCTCGCTCTTGGGCGAGGCGGCGACGCTCTTCTACCACTGGGCGCAGCGTCTCAATGACGGCCGGCGAGAAATGACCATCCCCGCTGACGTGCTCGACGTGCTCGAAGAGGTAGAGATCGGTGGTAGTCATTGGGGTACTCCTAGGGAAAAGATCTACTGACGAGTAACTACGGTGCGCGGGCGGCGGCGATGCGCCTGGCGGAAGCGTGAGGTCTCGATCCCCAATCGCTCTCGCGATCCATCCGCTTTCAAGGCGGTGCTAGACCCCGTCTAGTTACGCTTCCTAGTGAAGGCTGGCGGAGGGCCGAGGTCTCGATCCCCAATCGCTCTCGCGATCCAACCGCTTTCCAAGCGGTGCTAGACCCCGTCTAGTTGACTCTCCTTGAAGTGCCTCGCGTTGCAAGTGCGCCCGGGCGGTCTGGCATTCCAAACCGACCCCGGGCATACGAGGATGACTGTGCCCAAGTATGTGCGCGAGCGCACTGAGCTTCTCGCGGAAGAACGAGGTCTCGATCCCCAATCGCTCTCGCGATCCAACCGCTTTCGAGGCGGTGCTTGATCCCATCAAGTTGCTCTTCCTTGGAACTGCGATTCCTAACGTGTGCTGGTCGCCTCAGTCGGCCTGTAGGCGGAGTTCTGTCCAATCCCCATGAAGGGATCTGGGTAGCCATCCATCTACGCGGTGTACCTG
>Ga0214192_1000827_pt1 | contig 18276 bp, 5 predicted proteins | sample TroBogEpilimnion_44_FD_153030 | JGI IMG/M metagenome (GOLD analysis project Ga0214192, IMG submission 153030) | Freshwater microbial communities from Trout Bog Lake, WI - 29JUL2008 epilimnion | ecosystem: Environmental > Aquatic > Freshwater > Lake > Epilimnion/Euphotic zone | place: Trout Bog... | reverse complement strand
TCATGTTATAGTATATGTAATTGTAACAGTACCAGCAGCAACGGCTGTTATAGCCCCTGCTGTAGGAGCATCTACAGTAGCAACTCCTGTATTATTTGATGTCCAAGTACCACCTGCATCACCGTTTGATGTAAATGTGGTGGTACCGTTCGAACAGATAGCTTGTGTTCCACTGATAGTTCCAGCATTCGGTGCTGTTGTTACAGTTATCAATTGAGATACCCCAGTTGAAGTAACCGTACAAGGGGAAGTTGTATTAGTTATTTCTACCCAATATGTTGTACTACTATTAAGTGTTGGTGTAGTATAAGTAACAGATGTTGCTCCAGCAATTGGACTTGTACCTACTACCGAACCTGTTCCCCACTGATAGTTAGCACCATTTCCTAAAGTTCCACCAACTGCAGTTAATGTAGTACTAGTTCCACTACAAATAGCTGTTGTTCCAGAAATACCGGCAGGTGCAACCGATGGTTGATTTACAGTAACTAGTTGTGTTAACCCCCCTGATGTTACTGTACATGGAGTATTTGTATTGGTGATGTTTACCCAATAAGTGGTAGTACTACTAATTGTAGAAGTTGTATAAGTAGAAGAAGTAGCTCCAGAAATAGGACTAGTGCCCACTACAGAACCTGTACCCCATTGATAGTTAGCGCCAGTTCCTAATGTACCGCCCACTGCTGTTAAGGTGGTAGAACTTCCATTACAGATAGTACTAGTACCAGTAATACTAGTTGGTGCTACTGAAGGCTGATTAACGGTAACTAGTTGAGATACACCCCCTGGTGTAACGGTACAAGGGGAAGTGGTATTGGTTATTTCTACCCAATAAGTTGTACTACTACTAAGTGTTGGTGTAGTATATGTAGCAGATGTAGCTCCGGCAATAGGATTTATACCCACTACCGAACCTGTACCCCACTGATAATTTGCGCTTGTTCCTAATGTACCGCCCACTGCTGTTAAGGTGGTAGTGCTTCCTTTACAGATAGTACTAATACCACTAATACTGGTTGGTGCAACTGATGGTTGATTTACGGTAACCAGTTTTGAAATACCACCAGTGGTAACAGTACATGGTGTATTTGTGTTAGTAATATTTACCCAATAGGTAGTATTGCTACTCAATGCTGGTGTAGTATAAGTAGAAGATGTGGCACCAGCAATAGGATTTGTACCTACTACAGAACCTGTACCCCACTGATAATTTGCATTGGTACCTAAAGTTCCTCCAACCGCTGTTAACGTGGTTGTACTACCATTACAGATAGTACTTGTACCAGTAATACTGGTTGGTGCTACTGAAGGTTGATTTACAGTTACCAATTGTGATACTCCACCAGTTGTACCTGTACAAGGTGCAGTTGAGTTGGTAATTTCTACCCAATAGGTAGTAGAACTACTAATTGTAGGAGTAGTATATGTTACAGATGTAGCTCCAGCAATAGGATTTGTACCCACTACCGAACCTGTACCCCACTGATAATTAGCGCCTGTTCCCAATGTTCCACCCACTGCAGTTAAAGTGGTGGTGCTACCATTACAAATAGTAGTTGTGCCAGTAATACTGGTTGGCGCTACCGAAGGTTGATTTACGGTAACGATAACAGAACTACCGCTTGTATTGCTACAAGGAGCCTGATTTCCTTCAGCTCTTAAATAATAAGTACTATTTACACTAGGGCTGCTTATAGTTAAAGAAGCATCTGCAGAAGAGGTTGTTCCTATTAAACTACCAGCGCTAAATGTACCACTAGTATACCATACCCAATATGCCCCAGTTCCTAACACACCACCTGTCTGAGTTAAAGTAATGTTTGAAGTAGATCCATCATTACAAATTACAGTACTAGAAGAAACAGGAGTACCCTGTGTAGATGCATCTAAAACTGTTACAGCATCAGTAGCCGCATTGGAAGCACAACCAAAGCTATTGGTAGATGTTACAGAATAAGTAGTTGAAACAGTTGGTGTTGGTGTAGGATTTTGCAAACCAGAAGTAAATCCTGTTGGTGTTGAAGTCCAGCTCCAGGTAGTATTTGCATTACCAGTCAACTCTACATCATCAATTAACCATCCATAATATATATTAGATGCATTACTACTAATTCTAAATCTGATTTTGAAAGTAGCTGTTAATGCAGCAGTAGGAACTGTGATTGTTTCTTGTTTCCACAAGCTTGTAGCAGGACCTGTACCAGGTGTAGAAGATGTAGCTGTAAATTGAGAAGCCCAATCTGAATAGCTTGATTTATCGAAACTTACTACACTGTTTTTCAAAGTACCAGAACCCGTATAAGAACTAGTAGGGAAAGAAGTCCAGGTAGTACCACCATCTGTTGAATATTGTACATATCCATAATCGGCGGCAGCTTCGGTAGCACAAATTTGTTTAAACTTAAGTGTTGCAGCACTATACTTGCTTAAATCAATATTCTGAGCAGATTGATATGCAGCTGTTGTAGAAGCACTGTTTGCATAGGTTAACAACACTGATTTAGCACCGGTAACAAAGTAAGTACTGTTTTCGTTAGCAGCAATACCAGTTCCGGTTGTTGTAAATGCTGGTGAAACCATTTCAAATTCATCATCCAGAATGTACATATTATTGGTAGTACCGCCTGTTGCAGTTTGTACAGCACTACCTCCATTACAGAAGATAGCAGGAGAAACAGTAGCAGAAAGTGTTGCAGGTGTTTGACCTACCACTACATTTACGCCACCTGTTACCGTACAACCACTATAAGTTTGACCGCTGGTATTGTCGATAGCGGTTACCTTATAGAAAGTAGAAACAGTAGGACTGATAGTTTGTGAAGCACCAGAGAGCACAGTAGAACTATCGTAAGAAGTCCAAGAATAAGAATAATTGCTGTTAGTACTAGTTACTCCTAATGATGCAGAACTTCCTGTACAAATAGGAGCAACAGAAGAAACAGTAATGGCAGGAGCATTAACCACTGTAGCAGTTACAGCCGAACGTGTACCTGCACAAGTAGTAGTTGCTGTTACATTCCAATTATAAAAATACCATCTAGTACCTGTTCCATTAATATTAACCAATGCATCAAGGGTGTTACCTGTTATGGAGAATCCATTACTAGTTTGTGGGTAAGTATAAGAACCTGCTCCTCTATTTATAGAGAGATCGTAATATAACTGATAACCAGATGCGCCAGCAGGTACACTAAATCCTAAATTTAAAGTTTTTTTAACCGTAGTACTTATATCCGCTGTTACAATTGTAAATGCTTTAGTTGCAACTACATTTGTGCCAGAAGCATCATACATTGTCACGTTTAAAGTACCAGCAGTAGAAGGATAAATATCTACGGAATTAATAATAGCAGCATTTGTACTGGAGAAATACATACCATACGTACCATAAGAACTAAGATTTGCAGCAACATCTGTTGTGTATGGTACACTAAATGTTGTCAGTGAACTAAACTGAGGTTCTACATAATATGTAGTTGTAGCACTTACCGAGGCAGCATAAGGAGAACCAGTAGCTAAAGCATTACCACCTGTAGCAGCAGTATACCATGCAAGGGTAGCACCTGTAGAAACTGATGCGGTTAAACTCTCTGTAGTTGGCAATATAGCAGCACAACTGGATGCACCAGCTGAGGCTGTTACAGTAGGAGTTCCTGCGGTAATTAATACAGCAGAGGAGGTAACACTGGAACATAGTCCATCACTAACACTCACCTGATAATAGTATGGTGAATTAATTGTATTCACATTTAAAGTAGATGTTGTACCGCCTGTATAAGTAACCCCTGTTGGAGTACCATTTGCAACATTAGTCCAGCCGGTTGTTCCGTTAAGACTCATTTGCCACTGATAGGTTAATGTACCATTACTGCTTGCAGAAATGCTTAAAGATTTGCTAACTGTACCACAACCACTTACCGCCATAGGCTGTGCAGTGATATTAGGTGCTGCTTGACCTGTAACAATTACAGTAGCTGAATTTTCGCAAGAAGAATTGCCACCTGTTAATGCGCCTGTAGCATAGACAGTATAAGTAATAACACCTGCAGCAGTTGGTTTAACGTAAACAGAAGAGGCGCTTGTACCGGCCATATATGCAGTAGCTAAAGTAGCATCAGTATACAGGTTAGTAGCAGGACTCCAGGTGTAAGTAGAATAATTACCTGCAGTGGCAGCAGAAACACTTAACTGCGAACTACTGTTCACACAAACAGTAACATTATTGCTGGTTAAAGTATGTGCTGGTGGTGCGGAGGCTGTAATTGTAATCGCCGTTCTTGGAGTACTTTCACAATTGCCAGTACCAACTTCTGTTACATAAACAGTATTAGAGCCTACAGTGTAAGTACTAGGAGTATACGTAGATGAACTGCCTAGAGATGTTCCACCCGATGAAGCAGAATACCACGCAAATGTGCTACCGCCATCCGTTGAACTTGTTGTAAATGTTGGCGTTCCACAAACCGAACCACCAGTATTACCTGTTGTTGGAGCTGCTGGTATTGGATTCACCGTAATGGCTGAAGTTGTTGCAGAAGCACTACATCCACTTGCATTGGATGCAGTTAATGTATAAGTTACCCCATTGGTAGGTGTAACTCCTGTAGGGTTTTGTGATGTTGAAGTATATCCTGCAGGCGTAGAAGTCCAAGACCAACTATTTACATTTGCTGGTATTGCATACCCTATAGATATATCGTCAACGTCTACCCAATCCATATTAGCTGCAGAGTAACAATTAAAAGCAAAATAATAAGTACCAGAACTTGGAGCAATATAAGTTGCAGTTCCTTGAGCATACGCTGAATTTATAATTCCTGTACCTCCGGACCCACTACCTCCTCCTGATGAAGTAGCAGAACCATTGTTCCACAAAATAGTGGCTTGACCTGCAACAGTAGCAGCAGTTCCTACTGTTAATTTTAGCTTTTCGGTATATGAACCACTTGTGCTATAATAAAATGATACAGGATATGATTGACCAGCAACTAAATAAACGCCTTGTGTAATTGCCCATGCATCAGATGCGTATGTAGCATTGTATTTACATTCTATAGCTAAAGATCCTGTATGTGCAGTTCCATAAGAAACAGATGTCCAAGGATTAGCATTGCTGTTATTATTTATATAAGTCCATCCTGCAGGTAGTATAGTACCAGTAGTAGAAACTCCGGCTTCAAACCCTTGTGTATAGGTTGAATTTGTATATACATTTGAAGTTGCTGATCCATTTAAAGTAATGGTAGTACCTGCACAAACAGATGTTGTACTTGGTGTAGCTATTACTGCAGTTGGAGTAGCATTTACTGTTATAGTTGTTGTAGCAGCCGTTGAAGTACAACTTCCATTAGTTCCAGTAGCTGTATAAGTAGTTGTAACAGTTGGAGTAGCTACTACTGATGAACCTGTAGTGGCACTTAAACCAGTAGAAGGACTCCAGGAATAGCTTGTAGCAGCTCCCGTAATTGTTAATGTTGATGATTGTCCATTGTTACAGATTGAAGCAACTGAAGCCCCAACTGTAATTGATGGGGTAGCTGTTACTACCACGGTAATAATTGTAGAGTTTGCACTTACAGAACCATAACTACAACTAGCAGTATTGTAATAGTAATAGGTACCTGCAGTTGAATAATTGGTAGGAGTATAGTTTACAGCAGTTGCACCACTGATTGCAACCGGACTAGTTCCTGCTGCATCTGCACAACTATACCACTGATAGGTGTAACCAGCCTGACTGGAACTGTTAGAATTGGTACCTGTAAAGGTTGGAGCTGTTACACCAGTACAACTTGAATAACTACTAGTTGTATAAGTAATAGCTGTTACAGTAGAACAAGGGCTTACAATAGTTGACGTACCAGATGCACTAATTGTACCAGTTGGAGTAGCATTACAACTTCCAGCTGCAAAAGCAAAACTGGCAGACGTTAAGCTATTTACTATTATAGTGTTATTTAAAGTAGCACCCGATGTTATATCAGCAGTTAACCAGAAATAATACGTTGAACCAGAAGTTAAACTTTGTGTGGAACTGAAGGTTAAAGTTTGAGCTGCACCTGTAGTTCTGGCTGAAGTGATAGCAGTACCATATTGGGTAGCAGAAGCAAAAACATTGCTGGTTCCTACCCATAACTTAAATCCACTGCTTGCAATATCAGTATTAGCATAAGTAGCACTTGCACTCAATACCGCTGCAATACTAGCCAATGAACCATTGTTGGAAGCTCCTACCGTAAATTTACCTTGAGAAATAATATTATTAGTTGAATTAGTAGAAACACTTTGCGTACCAATCTGACTATTATCAGCCAAAGTAATGGTAGCTGCAGGGGTAACAGTAGCTAATACTGATACAGGTGTACCAGTACAACCAGTTCCAATAGACCAGTTATAGAAATTATCCCACTGTGTAGTATTCACTCCAGGATTAGCAGAACTGGTTATGGTATAAACACCAGTACCACCATAGGTATAAGGGAATGCGGAAGCTGTTGTACCTATTAAACCAGTAATACCAGTAGAGGTGTAAGTTAAACTGTAACCAGAACCAACAGAAATATTGTATCCTAATGGAACTACCTGAGCTACTGGAGTAGTATTACCGGTAACACTTACTGTAGTAGAATATAAAGTTGTTCCTGCAGAATTGCTTAATTGTATTGTTACTGTACCTGCAGTTCCACTAGTGGCAGCATAAGGATAAATAGTAACTGAATTAAGTGTAAACGCTGTATTAGCGGTGAAGTTAAGACCAGTTGATTGTATTGTATAAACACTTGCAGTATAGGTAATACCTAATCCTGTATAAGTAGCTCCTCCTGTATTATCGGCAGCATAATAAGTAGTAGTAGCAGAAACAGAAGGTGAATATGCATTAGTGGTTGCTAATACAGAACCATTACTAGCTGCACTATACCATATTATATTATCACCCGTTTGAGGTGTTGCTGATATTGATAAAGTAGCAGGTAATGTACTACCACAAACAGTGGCAGGTGTTACACCTACTGGTTGAGGATTAATCATACTTACCGTTACCGTACTTCCTGTAACAGTAGTACCACTATTATCTGTAATCTGTAATGCATAATTTGTATTAACAGTTGGATATACTATTAATGTGTTGGTAGTAGTAGGCAATGGTAATGAAACAGGAGAACCATAGGCCACTCCATTTGCTAACCATTGTGCAGTATATGGTGGACAACCACCCGAAAATTTGCTGGTACCTGTTAATGTAGAAAAGTATCCTTTACATACCGTGCTGTTATCTACCGTTGGAGCAGTTACAGCAAGTGAAGTAGTTTGAACATTAACTTGTGCAGTACCCGTTACAGAACAACCTGTAACTGAATTGGTAGCTACAACTGGGAAAGTATAACTATCTGCTGCAGGTGCACTTGGATTACTTAATGCAACCGTAGTAGTGTTACTAGTATTGGTAGAACTTAATAAGCCACTAGTCCAGGTATAATTAATATTTGCTGTAGGTGATGTATACGTGTACATACTACCAGCAGTAATCCAACCAGATATATAATTCGATGCAACAGAAGTTCCATCATAGCCGTTTAATATAGTATTAGCAGCATCTTTTATACCAGCAAATGTTTGATAATATGGACTAGAATTGCTGTTATTGTAAATTACATCTATCCTTCCAGGATTTGCAGTAGTACTACCCCAAAGAATAATCTGGAATGAAGCATACCTCGTACCACTTGTTGCCGATCCATTTGCAATAGCCATTTTATCTACTTCAAATACATAAGTTCCGGCAGTTGGCCCTGCTCCGTATTGAAACTGTCCACCATTTGCTATATTCATATTGGCTGCAGAACCGTAGCCATATATTGCATTTAATCCAGCTAATGTAGATAAATCTATTGGGGCTGCAGTAGAACCAGTATTACCCAATACCAGATAACCATTGGTACCAATATTAAAGGTATTAATGTTGCTACCTGCAAATGGGAATGTGAAACTGGAAGGAGTAACAGTCAGATAGCCTGCAGTGGCTGACTGTACAGTAAGTTGCGCAAGTGTATTGATGACCGTAGGACTAGTGATAGTTACAAAACTATTACCAGTTGTTTTAGACAAAATATAATTGCTTGCTGCAGTACTGATAGTAGCTTGTAATTGCTGTGTACTTCCTGGACAAATAGCCGCAGGTGAACTAGTAGAAGGAGTAACCGTAAAGTTATTAATCTTAGTACCTACCGTTACAGCCTGTGTAGCAGTACTGGTACAACCTAATGAAGCATAAGTGGCTGTAACAGTATAAGTCTGTCCGGTAGCAGGTGCTGCATACACGGTAGCAGCAGAAGTACCTGAAGTATATGCTGTAGCAGCAGGATTGTTGGTATATAAACCAGTGATATTGGTATTCCAGGTATATGAATCCGGTGTAGTACCTGCTGTTGCTACTAATTGTACAGGATTGGTGGTATATCCACAATATTGATTGCTGGCAGTACCTCCGGTAGTAGATGCTGTAATAGAAACGGAGGTATTATAAACCGTTAATGACTGAGTGGCTGTATTAGAAATAATTGGCTGTTGGTCAGTAACCGTTACAGCATAATTACCTGAATTAGTATAAGTAGGACTTGACAGGGAAAGTGTAGGTGAATTAGTTCCTACAGCTACCCCATTAAGTGTCCATGCATACGTAAACGGACTACAACCACCTGTAACAGTAGCAGTAAGCGTAACAGGAGTACCAGGACAAACAGTAGCAGAACCTGTTGTAAATCCTAAAGAAACACTTGGTGTACCACCTCCTATATTTACAGTAGCAGCTGTAGAAGTAGCACTACAACCTAAATTATTGGTAGCAGTTACATAGTAAGACGTATTTACATTACCAGTAGTACTTAAACTAACCCCAGTTGGATTTTGAGTAGATGAAGTATATCCTGATGGGCTGGAAGTCCATGCATAAGATGATATAGTAGAGTTAGTAACTCCTGTTATCTGTATATTATCCAACAACCATCCATAATAAGAAACAGTTCCATCCTGTGTAATCTGGAATCTGATTCTGAATTGAGACGTTAAAGCTGCTGTTGGAATATTAATGGTCTCTGTTTTCCATAAGCTGGTAGCAGGGCCTGTACCTGGTGATGAGGTGGAGGAATATTGAGTACTCCATGCTGTATAGCTTGAAGCATCGAAACTAACTACACTATTCTTTAATGTAGCACCACTTACTGTTGCATAAGACGAAGTAGGGAATGTTGTCCAGCTTGTTCCTCCATTGGTAGAGTACTGAACATAACCATAATCATACCCTGTTTCAGTGAAACAAATATGCGAGAATGTTAATTGAGCTGAAGAAGCAGCACTTAGGTCTATATTATTTTGTAATGAATAAACATCTGTAGCAGTTGAAGCAGTTGAAAGAGTTGCTGCAGTGGTAGAATAAGTCAGCAACACTGATTTACTTCCCTGACTATAATATGTTGTATTCGAAGCCGCAGTAACAGTAGAACTACCATAAGTAGCAAAGTTACTGGTTGGGAATGTTTCAAATCCATCAGAGAACAATGTTGGTGTATAACTTGCCCCGGTGGCATTCCCTGTCAATCCAAATGTTCCACCGCTACAAACACTTGATGTATTAGCAGATGCACTTACAGTTGCCACACCAGGAGCATAAGTTACCGCTACAGATTGCGCCGCAGAAGTACAACCCGCTACAGTAGCGGTTACACTATAAGTAGTTGTTGCAGTAGGGGTAACTGAAATAGCATTGGAAGAAGACGTAAATCCAGCCGGACTAGAAGTCCAAGCCCATGTGTAAGAACCAGCCCCGTTTGCCGTTGCAGTAATATTTAAAGCAGCAGAACCAGAACAGAAAGTTTGTGCTGTTGATGGGCTTAAACTAAAGGTATTATTAGTAATATTAATTACAATACCTGTAGCAGTTGCAGTTGCGCCTTTGCTATCGGTTACAGTTACGGAATAGGTTCCTGCATTTGCAGGTATTGTAGTAATTGTATTAGTGATAGAGTTTGTTCCCACAGCTGTAGAACCGTTATACCATTGATAAGTATATGGCTGACATCCACCAGTAGGGGTAGCCGTTAGAGTAATTGCTGTACTGTTTGCACAAACGGTGTTGCCAGAAGTGAAACCAGTTGTAGTTCCAATAGACAAAGTAGTACTATTTAAATTAACAGTGGTACTGGCAGCAGTAGCTGTAGTTCCTGCAAAATAAGCTGCAGAACATCCTCCTGTCTCTGTTACAGTAAGATTGTAAGTATATGAAGCTGCTGGACTACTCAAAGGCATGGTGAATACCGGTGCAGATGCTGTTACATTGCTCAAATTACCATCGTTTGGTGTCCATGCATAGGTATATGGAGTACCACCACTTACTGCACTTACCGTTGGGGTAAGCGTAGAAGTTGTACCAGCACAAAGCGGATTACTGCTTGGTGTAATAGCGCTGATGGTTACTTTATTTCCATAAGTTACTGTTTGGGTATTAGTAGTACTGCTACAACCAATTCCTGTGAATGCTGCTGTTACAGTATACGTAGTAGTAGTAGCTGGTGCAGCATAAATAGTAGCAGCATTTGTACCAGTTGTATACGCTGTAGTGGCAGGATTATTGGTATATAGGCCTGTAATAGCTGTCCAAACATAGCTGGTAGCATTGGTAGCACTTGCAACCATTTGAACTGGTAGATTATTATACCCACAATATTTCGTAGAAGATACTCCACCTACAGTTGGGGTAATAGTTACAGCTGTATTGTATACATGTATAGTAAATGCAGCCGAAGTAGCAGAGGAAGGAGTTGGGATAGCCGCATCGGTAACTGTTACGGTATAATCTCCATCATTTGCGGTTGTTAAACTAGGGGTAGTATAGGTTGCGCTGGTTGCACCACTGATAGCTGTATTGGTTGTACCATTATTAAAATACCACTGATAAGTATAAGCACCACATCCACCAGAAGGGTTTGCAGTAAGTGTTTTGGTAGTAGCAGGACAAGCAGATGAACCAGAAGTAAAGCTAGTTACGGTAATAGTTCCTGCAGATAAAGCTGTAGTTGAATTATTGATAGTAACATTCGCTGCAGTAGTGGTGGCACCATTTAAGTATGAGGCAGAACAGCCACCTGTTTCTGTAGCTGTTAAACTAATAGTAGAACTAGCAGCAGGATTAGGCATTGTAAATACCGGACTAGTTGCAGTAGCTGAACTTAAATTTGTAGAAGGTGACCAAGTGTAAGTTAGAGTACTTGGCGCACTTATGGTAATACTATCAATATAAACATTATCTTCATCTGCTGCTGAATATCCATTCCAAGCAAAATAATAAGTGCCATTTGATGGAGGAGTATAGCTTGCAGTTCCTAATGTATAAGTAGATTGAGTAGCCAAACTAGAACCTCCTGAACCCGAACCTCCACCGGCAGTTGTTGCACTTCCGTTGTTCCACAATGTAGTAGTTTGCGCTGCAACAGTATTTGAAGTACCAACAGTTACTTTCATTTGCTCTGGAAAAGAAGTACTTCCAATTCTGTAATAGAATCTGATACTATAAGCTGTACCACTTGTTAATGTTAAACCTGGTGAAATTGCCCATGCATTGGAAGCATTAGTAAGATTATAAGGTACATATATTGCATTAGAACCATGATATGAAGTAGTTATTGTAGCCCACGCATTACCACTTCCAGGGTTTAAGAAAGTCCATCCAGCCTGAGGGAATGTAGTTTCAAAATCTTCTTGAAGTTTATATCCTATTACCGGATTAACACTAGCACTCAAAGTAGAGGTATTGCCTGTGCAAAGTGTAGTTGCTGTGGCAGAAACAGAATTAACAGTAACCTTATTACCAACTGTTACTGCTTGTGTTTGCGTGGTAGCAGTACAACCTTTAGTAGTATAATTTGCAGTAACAGTATAGGTTTGATTTGCAGCAGGGGCAGCATAAACAGTTGCTGCATTTGTACCGCTGGTATAAGTTGTAGAAGCAGGATTATTGGTATATAAACCAGAAATGTTTGTATTCCAGGTATAAGAATCCGGGGCTGTACCCGCAGTTGCTACCAATTGTACCGGAGCATTGGTATAACCACAATATTGATTAGCCGTTGTACCACCGGTAGTAGAAGGGGTAATGGTTACCGCAGTTTGATATACTGTTTCGGTCACAATTGGTGTAACACCTGTTGCACCACTTGCAGGGCAGGAAACCACACACTTATAGTACATGGTTGAAGATAAAGCTCCAGTATTTAAAGTTGTTGTGCTGCTTAGCCCAGCGTTATCGCTGGAAACAAAATTATCCGTAGAAGAATGCCAGTTATAAGTAAGACCAGTAGCATTGGTAGCACCTGATAAAGAAAGTGTAGTGGAACCGCCTGGGCATAAGCTAGAAGCCACTGCCGAAATAGTACCTGCAGTAACACTGGTAAGGCTACTATTACATGCTTGGCTGATAGTTTGTATACCACCAGCAGAGGTAGAACCACTCCTGGTACCACTAGCAACGGTAAAGGAACTGCTACTTAATGCTGCTGCGCTAATGAGATGACCTGTAGTAGCACCGCTTGTAAAATTTGCCGTAATCCACAAATAGTTTCCTGCACCACTGGCTAATGCCTGTGTTAAACCACTAAAAGTAATAGTTTCAGCAGCAGAAGTGTTTCTAGAAGAAGACTGAGCTGTACCTATTGCAGTAGCTGTTGAAGTGCTAAATGTACTACTTGTGGAATACCAGAGTTTAAAGCCACTAGCAGAAATATCGCTAGATGTATAATAACTGGAAGCACCTGTTCCGCCAGACAAAACAAAAGAGATACTGTTTAAAGTGTTAGCAACGTTAGTCGTTAATTGTAAATTTTGTAATAGATTATTGGTAGAACCAGATGAGACCGGAGTAGCGCCTATTTGAGAACCATTATCTGATAATGCAACAGTAGGTGGCAAAGTATAGGTAATTAAAATTAAACCATTTCCACCTGCAACTGCGGCAGCTCCTCCATTTCCAGCACCACTGTAAAGAGCAGGTACCGATCCAGGTGCTGTATTTGTAGTACCAGCTGTATTAGTCGTACCAACTGTATTAGTAGTACTTGTCATAGAACCAAGAAATGACGAACCACCACCACCACCAGTTGAATAATAAGTAGTAGAAGTACCACCATAACCACCACCACCACCATAATATCCGCCGCCGCCGCCGCCGCCGCCATAACTTGAACTATAACCAGCACCACCAGCTAAAGCAGAACCAGCTATTCCTTTAGTGGCACTATTGTACAAGCCCCCGGCACCACCCGCTGAAGCGGTACCACCACCACCACCAGTGTAAGCAGCACTATATTGTCCACCAGCAGTACCATTTACATTTGCACCACCACCACCAGCACCACCATATGAGTTAGATGCCGAAATATTTCTACCAATTCCGCCACCGCCACCGCCACCAGCTATGGCAATTGCATTTGCTTGTGATATAGTTGACGAATTAAAAATTCCAGAGTAACCTCCACCAGAAGCAATAAAACTACCTGAACCCGATGCACCACCGCCACCATATCCACCAGAAATTGCAGTGGTAGTACTACTATTATAACCACCTGCGCCACCAACTAATAAAGTTAGAACAGAAGTTCCACCAGTTAATCCAGAGATAGTTCCAGAAACATATGCACCAGAACCTCCAGAACCGCTGTAGCCGCCAGCACCGCCAGCACCCCATATTTGAACGGTAACTGAAGATACGCCATTAGGTACATTAAAAGTTTGCGTACTTCCTGTGTAAGTGAATGCCTGAGTAACTGTTTGTGCCCAGCTTTGTTGTATTAAACCACTACACAAAAACAGGTAAACAACCAGTAGTTGTTTGATACCTTTTTTAAGTCCTGCTGCGATTAAAAAATATAAAGGTTTAACGTTAAAGTTCTTTAACGTTTTAAAACCATTGCTTTTTGCTGCTGTGTACATCTTCTTCATAAATCAAAATTTAATTCAAACCCTGTATTTAATTAGCTAATTAGCGTATTGGCGAATTAGCGTATTATTTTGTTTAATTGTTATCTTATTCAATTAGCTAATAAGCGTATTAACGAATTAGCGTATTATTTTGTTCAATTGTTATCTTATTCAATTAGCTAATTGGCGTATTAACGAATTAGCGTATTATTTTGTTCAATTGTCGAATTGTTCAATTGTCAAATTTGTATCCCTTGTATTAATTATCAAATTGTCACATTATCAAATTATCACATTTGTATTCCTACTTCATAAACTCTTTCACCAAAAAAACAATCATGCCTATATAAAATGGAGCAAACAATACAATCATCCATTTTAGCAAATCGGCTTTTGACTCTGCAATTTCTTTTCTTACAATAGCTATATCTTCTTTAATTATATAAATATCTTCTTTAGTTGCCAGATACTTTTTCTCTGTTTCAAATTTATCCGTTACCTGTACTTCTATATATTCAGTAACAGCCTTAGCTTCGGTTTCGCCAATCTTTTGGCGAAGCAAGTTAAATAAATCGATGTTGCTAAGTGCTATCATTTTTTTGTTTGTTTATATAATCTCTTATTCTTAATTAATGTTTATTATCAAATTTTCAAAATCGTCAGAAAATTTTAGTTTACCATTCCTTAAATCCTCTTTGGATTGTCTGAAATCCTTAGCTATTTCATTTCTCCTTTCTTCAACTATATTGTATTCCAACAATTTCTTCAGCTCCAGTTTTCCACTGATTGGCAAACTATAAGCAGCCTCAACTATATTACTAAAAGCTAATTTCATATTACTAATTGTTACATTGTTACATTGTTAAATTGTTAAACTGTTCCTTTATTCTATTAGCTAATTAGCGTATTAACGAATTAGCTAATTTGTTTCCCCCCTGTATTCCATTCATAATTATTAATTCATAATTATTAATTATCTTCCTTCATTAGCTAGTCAGCACATTATCAAATTAGCTAATTTGTTTCCCCCCTGTATTCCATTCATAATTATTAATTCATAATTATTAATTTGTATTCTTTCCTTTATTTTTCATTGGTTTTTGAGCGAGAAAAGCGAAAAAGAATTCAGGAAGTATATGCTACCTTGTCTTCGTTTTCAACGTTTTCTCATAAGCAACCGTAAAATATCCACTAGCCTTTTTACAGTTAAATTAATCAGTCAGTCAGATAAATAATTACAAACATAAAATTTACGATTATTTAACCTGAATTTTATTGTTTTAACAATTATTTGAGCTTGCAAAATAGTGATTCTGAAATAACAGCCAAATATTTTCCGGAATATTTTTCTAAAAAGGGCAAAATAGTCGTTCTAAGGGTGTTTTTTTTAATAAAATAAGCAATATTATAACATTTACACATTATTATTTTCTAAATATGTGGAAATCTGTAGGGTTAAAATTGTCTAAAAAGCAAGTTATCCACAACTGATAATGGTCATATTTTTAATAGATTCAAAGTACATGGTTGATTAGTTGAATAGAACGATAGTAATATTCGTTTTTAGCCATTTGTTTATAGTTAAATTAGCATAAAGTTTAAAATGATGAATGGTTAATTTGTTGGTGGTACTTTTTATACTTTATCAGCTCTATTTGAGGATTTTAAATTCTTACATTTTAACATTTGCATCCATCCTATATTTTCTATTACCTACTATCCGTTCTTTAAAAGTGAAATAAAAGTCTTTTTAGTATTTTACCTTGTATTTACGCTTGCCTCCTTGCCTATTGCCTCCTTGCCTTGTTTTCCATCTTGCCTTACTATAAAGATTTGTAATTAGTTTTAAGCATACTGACAACGGTCATCTTTTGGTAATGCATCCTACTATAAATTTGTCCGTTAATCTTTTTTAAGTTATAAATTAATTATAATGGATAACCGTTTCGCTAATATAATATTTAATTGAGCCGCAGGATTCAGGTATATAATGCCAATGTAAATATCCGCAAAGCCCTGATGCAACAGGATGATTATGTACCAGCAGAAAAACAAATGGTAGACTGGCATGTAAGCCGGGTAGAATTTCCAGCAAATGGTATATTAATAGACCATAAAGATTATGTAGAGCATTCGAAATATACAATTATTAACCTGGATAAATGTTTCTATATAATTTGCTGCAATAGCCTGAGAAATAATAATGCCATCCTATATTTAGAGGATAAAGCTACCCATGCCTACCTTATCCGTAAAACTATTCATGAATTACAAGAAGCCCTGTTATTAAATGGGTTTATCCGTATTCATGATTCTTATATAGTAAACGAATTGTATGTAAAATGGGTGGAATACCCACACTGGTTGTGGCTGGGAGAATATAAATTGCCCATTGGGTATAGTTATCTTGCCGATTTTAAAAAACAATTTTCGCCAGTAACCAGTTTTAATGGTGGCAAACCACATAGAAAAGCTGCATAAAAGTGGACAGCAAATAGGGAATGAAAGTGTTTTTGGTGTTGAGTTACTCCTTATTTGCAATACATTACATTGTTTTGTAGTTCTTTTTCCTTCAGCTCATTAATCCAGTTGAAAGCCCATTCACTCTTTAAAATATATTTTGCATCTGATGATTTTGCTCGATTTGATTTTGATCATATCGCTTTACCTGAAATTGCATTTTCAATTGATTTAGTAATTTTGTTAATTTCAAAATCCAGATAATTTATTTCTTTCTTTTTCACAGGGAGAATTTATGAAAAATTGATGTCTCTTTAAAATGATTCCTTAGCCATTGAACCTTGATAGCATATTAATTTCCTATATGCAGTATGATGATAATTCTTTTCACTTGTACTTATTTTGGCTAAAATTCCCCCTTTTTATTCGTTTATCCCCCCTTTTTACATGATGTGTCCCCATTGATAACCTAATGCATGCAGACTGTACCAATTTTACAGTCGCAATCAAAGCAAACAAATAGAAGATAAACTTTAATTGCAGTAGTTCTTATCATTACCGCCAGCAAGTTACTGAAAAGCATGAAGACAGTACCGCTAGTTACAAGAACAATGACGGTGTTTACACCAACATTCAGTGGGTATACTAGAACATGGTTGATGTTGATGTTTACAACACCCCTGTTTATACCAACACTTCCATTGTAGGTATGAACAGTAGCAATGTAAAAGCAGACAGCTATAGTGTTGGTATCAACACCGAATAAGTTGATATAGACAGCGCTAGTGATTGCATAGACAGGACTAATGGCAAAATGAACAAAGTGGGTACAGTATTATTAATTATAAATTTATACAAATGAAAAAAACGTATTTTCTCCCAAGAGGAGACAGTCAAAGATCAACATGGTTAAGGAATTTTAATGTAAAGCTACCAGGATATGCCAGTAAACTTGGCATAACGAAAGAGGAGTTATTGGTGGTAAGTAAAGATACTATAGCCTACGACTATGTACTGGATATGGTAACCATTGCCAAAACATTTGAACATACCTGTAGTACCCAGAAAACCAGTTTCAGAAATTGTACAATAGGCAACGAGAATGTAGCATTCCCTGTATTTGTAACTACCACCGCACCCGACGCTGTACCTTATGGTATTTTTACCCGGATATCTAATTTAGTAAAAAAAATTAAAGCCAGTGATGGTTACCTAGAAAGTATAGGTAAAGATCTGGGTATAATAGGAACAGAAATGGCAGGAAAAGACAGTTTGGACACCGAACAACCATTATTAACCATTAAAATTGTAGGTGGATTTGTTCAAATAAAATATACCAAAGGAGCAAAAGGGGGTATAGTATTGGAAAGCAGAAGAGGTGCAGAAACTGATTTTACATTAGCCGACAAAGTATCGGTTAGTACCTACAAGGACAAAAGAGCAAATCTTGTAGTTGGCAAACCAGAACAAAGAGAATTCAGAGCTTGGTTTACGGTAAAAGATGAAATAGTAGGCATTGTAAGTGCGGTAGTAACAATATTGGTTTAACCCAAAATTTGCAATAGGAATTCTATTCCAAGTTCCAAATGCTTCAAACACCAGTATTTTCTTGATTTTTGGTATTATACTATTTATCCTAATAAAGTGCCGATAAATTTCATTACAAACTCTCCAATTTTATAGCACTTTATGCTTATTATTTTTATGATAATTTTAGGGTAACAAAGCAATCAGCTAATATCCGCTTATTCACCCGTTCATACACGGCCACATCAGCCGGTCCGGTTTTGGCGTATGCCAAAATGTTGAGCCCACTTTAGTGGGAGAGACAAGGAGACAGCAGTGGTAGGT
>Ga0214192_1000826_pt1 | contig 18276 bp, 11 predicted proteins | sample TroBogEpilimnion_44_FD_153030 | JGI IMG/M metagenome (GOLD analysis project Ga0214192, IMG submission 153030) | Freshwater microbial communities from Trout Bog Lake, WI - 29JUL2008 epilimnion | ecosystem: Environmental > Aquatic > Freshwater > Lake > Epilimnion/Euphotic zone | place: Trout Bog... | reverse complement strand
ACTCAATCAACCAATGTCAGGAGACATTTATGAAAACCACACAACAAAACAGACTGTCATCATCAAAAAATGTCGTAAAAATGCAGCGCGGCGATCACTTGATCACACCCAGAACCGGATACACTCACCATGGTTTATACATTGGCAATGAACAGGTCATTCATTACTCTGGAATGGGTAATGAACTTTCTCATGGAGAAATCACTGTTGTATCACTCGAAGAATTTTCTAATGAACATGATGTTTTTATCAAAGAACATCATGTTCGTCGTTACGATAGAGAAGAAAGTGTCGAACGCGCTTTCAGTCGTTTGGGAGAAGACTGGTACAACGTATTGGTCAACAACTGCGAACATTTTGTCACTTGGTGTATTGAAGGTTTCCATTCAAGTGCACAGGTTAATCAGACGATTGCTTGTATTACTGTCGCTTCCAATTTGCTAAAAAGCACAACGTCAAAGGAAATAGCTAAAGCTGTTGTAAACACGGCAACAAACTGGCAAAGCAGTCGTCAAATTACTGCAATTGCCCCATACGTTGTTGATTCATTGGGTCTTAAAGCAGCTGGTGCTGCTTCTGGGATAGTGGCTGCCGGCGGTCTTGCATCGAGCACCGGTGCTGCCGGTTCGGTTGCCGCTGGTCTTATGGCTACACCAGTAGCCCCCGTTGTAGCAGCTGTCGCTGGTGTTTTTGTTGTAATTAAAATGGCTTCTTTGTTTTGGGACGATTAACTGAGCGGCTCTCAGAATAGTCAACGGGGTGATAACTCAAAGCGTAGTGCTTTGAGTTATCACTGAAGTTATAAACCTGCCAATTTATTGCGTTACTACTGTTGGCTGGATTAATTTGAATGAAAACAGTTTAAAAATAGGATTAAACAGGCTATGAGTAATAACAGAGATAAACGAGCAACTGAAAAAGAAAAAGAAAATAAATTTGCTTTTCAAATTGAAAATGATAGAGATTGTGCAAAAAAAGGTTTTTATTTTAATAAAATATATTCGTCAGAAGTATATGTAATAGAAGGACAGCCACCTGTTCCTAGTGTAGAAGAACAAAAAAAAAATGATTTTGATAATACTTTAAAAAAGGCAGCATGCGGCGATACCACTAGACAGCTTGATATTGCGACTTGTTATTTTCAAGGATACGGAGTCCAAGTTGATCTAGAAGAAGCTGTTAAGTGGCTTGAAAAAGCCTCTGAATCTAATGTTTGTGAAATTCAACTTTTTGAGGTTCATTATCGTCTGGGAATTTGTTATTTTTACGGTATTGGCGTTCAAACAAACTATAAGCAAGCCTACACTTTTTTTGAAAAATGTGCGAATTTCAATTTTCCACAGCGTCGCAGAGTACACATTCACGAAAATTACATAAAAGATTATATCTTAACTGCTCAATGTAAATTAGCAGCTTGTTATTTTGAGGGATATGGTGTTGAAAAGAATCACCAGTTAGCTATTCGATGGTTAGAAAAAGCTGCCGAACAAAGCAATAAAAGTGCACAAATAAAATTGGCTGATTGTTATTTTGAGGGATTCGGTGTTGATCAATCTGATGAAAATGCACTTACTTGGCTGTATAAAGCGGCAGGATTACAAGAAGAACCTATTCGCTCTCTGCATACGGATGGTTATATTTTAGGATTTACAAAAGATGGTCATCGATTAGCCCAAAGAAAATTAGCATATTATTTTTTAAAAAAAAATAATTATTCTGAAGCCATTAAATGGTTTAAGGAAATTAAAAGAGGGTGTAAACCTCGATCTCTTAATTTTAAATATACGAGTGAAGAGTTTGAACGTAATCAGATAGAACTAGGTATTTGTTATTACTACAATCAGGATAATAAATTAGCTGCTGAAGAATTTTTTTCAGAACAGTATATTTTTCGCGAATTTAATGGTTTTAAATGTTTATGGTCTGCTTATCTTAAGGATATTGAAAATAAACCCTTGGCTGAAAAAATTACACCTTTAAATCGTTTACGTTCTCTTATTAATGCGTTCACAGCAACCGGAATGTCTGGAAAATCTGAATCTGAAATTGATGAAATGATTCAATCACATAACACAGTAAAAAAAGTAATAGACAACGAGAAAATAATTAATGAGTTTCTTATGGCATCTGCTGTTGATTTCTTTTTAAAAAAAGAAATCAATTTCGATAATGATTTTATAAATTATGTTTTTTCCGAAGAAATTATTGGGTTTTTGAAAGATCACAAAAGTACATTTGTCAAGGTTATCTTGGCACTTTACTATCAACGCAAAAATGAAACAGAGAAATTTCTAGAATGCCTAGAAGAGCCTTCTGGTACGGATATTATTATCTGCTATTTATTAGGATTACATTATAAAAGCAAAATTGATTTTATTAAGGCTGTTGAATTATTTAATGTAGTTAAATATGCTCAAAAGGATCAGTATGATCCTTTTTTTAAACAGCACTTGACATTTGAGGCTAAAAGAGAAATAGAAGTTATAGAGTATCTAATACAAATAGAGGGGAAAAATAAACAACTTCAAGAAAAGGACAAAGAACTTGAAGATATGATGTCGATGTTCGCCCATAAATTCCGTAGCCCGTTGGATACCATTATTTACAATACCACCCACGACAACAGCCCTAAGTTGTATGCCCAAGCCGCGCAGACCATGCGTGGTTTATTGGATATATTCAGCATCATCTCCACCGATGACAAAATTTTGACAGAAAAACTCAAAGTTGATTGCCAAGGCAATGCTCGATTGATGACTGTCTTTAACAAAACTCTGAATATGATCTTGCTACACTTATTGGCGGTTGCAAGTACGGAAAAAATCCAACAGCATTATTTAGCTTTTGCCAAAGCCCACGGCAAAATTGCCGGCTCTGTTACTTACAAGGAATGGTATGACGAGCATTTTGAATTGGAGCAAGCCTTACAAATCGAATGGGAGCAGGATTTTGCTGACTTACTTAGCCAATCCGCCCCATTAACTGAACGCTTAGCGTGGTTAGAACAGCATTTTTTTAAATTGGAGTTGATCGGCTTTGACAGAGAAGATATTCAATTTAAAGAGTACGCTGTCACAGAATCCTTTTTGATCATATTGCTAAATGAAATATTGATCAACGCGTTCAAATACTATTCCTCTGAAACCCATCAATCCGTGGTTTTGGAATGGTCAGAACGAGAAGGCAAGCAATTCTTACGTTGTCACAATCCAAGTGTCCGCCGCGAACGTACCGCTATCAAAGGTAGTGGCAAAGGCCATGCGTTTTTATCGGCGTTGGCTCGTAAAATCGGTGGTCAGTTTTTTAAGCCCAAACCACAAGATGATTTTGTGCTAGAGTTTGGCATTCCTAACGAGCTTTTAAGGGCAACTTCAAGAGGTGAGTAATGAGCAATTTTTTATGGGTGGAAGACTTTGAAGGCGAAATAAGAACGACTCTGTCTCAAGTTTTTGGCGGTGTGTTTAAAGACAGATTGTTTTCTAATAATAAACGAATTTTAAAAAAGGACTTAGAAAATGACGGCGTTTTTATTGAATTGAGTTTTCAAGATGGCTGGGGCATTATTACCCCTGATTTGGAAAAGAAAATTGATTACGTCATTTTAGATATTGATTTGCCTGTCAGTACCCCCGGTACTGACATAAACAGCGAAATTTTGGAATTGTTGGAAACGTTTGAAGGCTATAAAAAATTGGCGGATAAAGACAAAGATGAGGCATCGCTTAGCAGTAAATGCGACGAATTAAAAGTAAGGGCAGGGTTTTATCTTTATACCAAGCTGGTGATCGAGTTAGGTTTTCCTAAACAGCACATTTTATTTTGCTCCAATCACGCCGAAAACAACAAAACCATTTTAGAGGCTTTTGCAACTGCCAAAATTGCGTCGCCACAGATATACCAAAAATCTAATTCGTTTGTTCAAGATTGGGTTAAAAGCTGTTATGAAAATCCTTATTCACGATTGCGTAGGGGGATTATAGAGGGTTGCCAGTATGTGAAAAATCTAAATAAGAATGAGCTATATTTCAAGAAATTCACCGATAATAATGAGTCTGTACAATATGAAGACATTTTGAATTATCTGGAAATTTTAGAAAATTTTTTGCCTTTGCGAGAACCAGAAAATAAACAGGCTCTATATAAACTTTTCGTTAGAACACTATCCCATGAATGGGAAGCTGCCAAAAATATCAGACCAGATAAGGACAAAAAAGATGCTGTATTAGCTTGGATAATGCGGAACACACGCCATTGGATAACTCATAACTCAAATTTATTTAGTACGTTAGATGAAGGAATGCTTGCTTATTTGTTTATCGTGAATCTGCGGGTTATGTTCAGTTACGAAGATAAGCTACAGAGTCATGAAGGAATATTACTTAAACTGTTAGCCGAAGAAGCCTTGTCAGAAACTGAGTTTAAAGCCAAATCAATTCCTGTCAGCGATGCGTATCTTAAACTTAAAAATATTGTCTTAGATGAAAATGATATTCGCAAGCAAAATATTCAAGATGCTTTTTACTTTAATGAATTAGCGAATAATATCCAGATAAGCAATTCATCCTGCCGAAATGACAAGAATCTGTTCACTCAATTGCTTTATCAAATGTTTTGGCTTACTACGTCAAATCCGTATATTAACAAAGGAGACCGAACAAAATTGCTAGAAATAAAATTTTGGAAATTTAATTACACGGAAAAACCTTATTTGTTTGAGCTTGCCCGGCATATTTACAACCGTAGTTTTTCATAACATGCGAATCATCGCCAAAAAAGCTCTACGCGACTTTTGGGAGCAATATTCTAATGCACAAGAACCCTTGGAAGCTTGGTATTACGAAACTTTAAAAGCCGATTGGTCAAATCCGCAACAAATAAAAAACCAATTCCGTAATGCCAGCATTATTGCTGACAATCGCGTGATTTTTAATATCAAAGGCAACGATTTTCGATTGATCGTAAAAATTAACTATCCGTATCGCGTGGTGTATATCCGCTTTATAGGCACTCACAAACAATATGACGTTATTGAGGCAAGCACAATATGAACATTTTCCCGATAAAAAATGACAGTGATTATCAAGCCGCATTGGCAGAAATTGATAAACTGATGGGTGCTGAATTTAACACACCCGAAGGTGATGTGCTGGATATTTGGGTAACATTGGTTGAAAGCTACGAAACCAAACAGTTCCCTATTGCCGCTCCCGATTCCATTAATGCCATAAAATTTAGAATGGAGCAACAGGGTTTGGGCTTGAATGACCTGACTGTTTATTTTGGCACGATGGAAAAAGTCAAAGCGTTTTTTGATGGCAAAGTGCAACTGACTTTAGAAACTATCAAAAAATTACATGACGGCTTAAATATTCCTTTAGAAAGCCTGATTAATGGGTAACATCGTTTTTTTTATTTAACTGCTATGCCAACCCCATTCATCCAAACTCTCATCCCCCATTTGCCCCGTTACGCCGAAGAAGAAGGTGATTTTTATGCTGTATCGCGTACCGCTTTAGTGGATGCGCTGTGCCAACCGCCGCAGGTTTACGACCGTGCTGTTGCCGAAACGGTAATTGCCTTAGTTGAAGCCTTGTTCGATACCTTGGCGGTGTTAAACACGGATTATTTACAAAAAGGCGAATGGTGTTTTGTCTCTTTTCCAGCACAATTATTGGCTATGTCCTTATTAACAGCTTGGGGCGACCGTAACTCACGGTTTTTTGATGCGCATTTTTGGAATACTCAAGGCATAGCTGATGCCAAGAAAAATCAGCAGCTTGATATTTTAAAAGCTATTGAAAGCAACCGTTATCAATATCATAGCCAGCAAGCAGCGCAACCTATTCGTTACATACATGTGGCTTGGGGAATTATTAAAATAGATGGCAAGATTTTGTTTTATCAGCGTGAAGATACTCAAAAACGTCATGAAAAACAAGCCGGTGATTATGGATTAGTCGGTGGACGCCTGAATCAGTGCGATGTATCGGAACAATCAGCTGTGCATGAGTTACTTGCTACAGTGCAATCAAAAGCTTCTTCTATGATAAAAGCTTCATTGCCAAAAACACTAAAACGTGAAATCAATGAAGAAATCGGACTGGATTTTGAAGAACACTATCGTTTTAAACCATGGAGAAGCTTAAAGCCTTATCAACAAATACAAGGTGCAGCACCGAATCACGCTTTGACTCAATATCATCTGGAAATTTTTTCGCTTGATTTGACGTTAGAGGGCTATTTGCACTTACAGCAACAATTAAAAGTAAACGAACGACTAGTTTGGTTTACGTTGGACGAATTTGCTCAGGAAGTAACAGCCGATGGCAAAAAAGCCTATATCAAAGCATTATTGGCAGACTTCGATAATGATGCTTCGGCTTTGAAAGCTGAATTATCAGTATTGCCAGATAGTTTTACCGCAGATTATTGCGTCGATAAACATAAATTCGGATTAACATTGTTAACTGATAGCGATAAACCCGTATTAACAGGCATTTTAGGTAAAGAAAAACCGCTGGCCGTGTTGTTATCAGATCGCCAAATTGATTTATTATTGGGATTAGCGGCACATAACAGATGTTTTGAGTTTATGGCACCGAGTGTCGATATTGTTTTTCATCCCTACGGATGGGTTGAAGTCGTAAACTCTCCTGAGTTACGAGAACAATTAACTGACTTAGCAAAAAAAGTTAAAGATACGGATGTCTATATTGAAAATCATCGGGATACGTTGTTTCGTTTATCTGTTAATCCAAAAACAGTGTATTTTGATGAAACTTTGTTTGAGTTTTCAGTTTCCCAGACTGAATTAAATAGCACTAAAAATAAAATTCCTGTCTATATAACCAGGAAATCGTTTACAACCGCTTTTGGCAACACAAAAAAGCAACAAGAAGAATTTAACATAAGCTTGGAACTAGCAAATAATTTAAAGCAATTATCTGAAAAGGAATTTTCTTCAGACAATGACTATGCGGTAAAAATAGAAGATACTTGCAATAAAGGCTTGCATAAAGATCCTAAATTTCTGTCTATGGGTTTGAGGCGTTTGTTACGCAGGGAAGTTGGCATTATGAAGTTTTGCTGCCAATTTGAATTATTAAGAAAAAATAGAATACTCAGTGATATTAATTAAATTAAGAATTTTGTTATACCTATGAAAACAAACCTGTGAGGCTCATCATGCAAACTAAACCATCGTTTTTTAAACAACTTACTCTATTAGTTTCTTGGATTCCTTTTATGACCTCAGTACAGGCTGAAACGCTTGCTATTGGTCAACCGGCACCACTTTTTCAGTTAAAAACTCAAGAGGGTAATGAAGTTAGTTTGGCATCCAGACAAGGGAGGGGCTGGACGGTACTGTATTTTTATCCGAAAGCCGGTACGCCAGGTTGTACCAAGCAAGCGTGTGCATTTAGAGATTCTATCCAGTTGATTCGTAATCAAAATGCCGAAGTGTATGGTATCAGTACCGATGACGTAAAAGATTTATTGTCATTTCACCAAAAATATAAACTCAGTTTCACACTGTTATCAGACCCCGATGCTAAAGTGACCGAAGCATACGGAGTAAAAATGCCGATTGTTAACATAGCTAAACGTAAGACTTTTATTATTGATCCTGAGCTTGTTGTACGCCAAATTGAAAACGATGTTGATCCGGCTTTAGATGCTCAGCAGGTGGCTGATACGTTAAAACAATTACAGAGCAATTAACTCTTAATTGACTGAGTTTTCTTAACTTTCGTAGTTGTTTATTTTTTTCTAATAAACAACTTATAGTGAAACATCTTGACTATAGGTAAATTTAATTTACTATCCAGATGTTTTTGCTTAAAAGATTGAAGATGAAATATATCCAGAGCCGGATTAGAAATAGTGGGTTGCTGCTTTTTTAAAAAAATAATTAGTTAAAAGTACCCTTTGTAATCATTCTGTCATAAAAAAAACAGAATGGCAAATATTTGTATAATTTTTATGGTTATTATTTTTAATAAAATCACTTGATTAATATCGTAAGCGATTATGTATATAAACTACTTTTAACCTATAGCACAAAATGAAATAAATGAGTTTTTATTTCTAGCTAATTTAAAGGGTATGCTTGAACGAATAGTTACATTTTTTTATAAATTTTCTTAAAAATCATTTTCATACAATTAAAATTTTGGATCGCCACTTATGACAAGTTCTGTTACAACAACTGTAATAAATAATTTAACCATTGCCTTTAATAAGGTAGCTTTAGCTAGCAACACAAAAGAATCAAATAAAGTCTCTCCTACAATTAATAGTGGCGCAGTTTTTACAATTACTGATTCAGCTAACAATATTGTTGCCAGTTTACCAAAATTACTTCAGCTTAATGGACAAGCTAATGTTACCGTTGTTGATAATGTAAAAGCGATCAATGCCAATTTAAAACAACTATTATCTTTAGGAAGTGAACTGAAAAGTCTGGTTTTACCCGATGGTACAACCATAAATATTCTAGGCAATGATGGTACTTCATTAACGCTGAATGCTCAGGATGCTGTCAACCTCGTTAAAGAAGGTTTGCAAGCACCGATTCATGTTTTGGATAACAGTAATAACATGAATCTGGATGCATTGGCACAGATAAGTCAGCAACTACTTATCATTCAGGATACCAATAGCAGTTTTAAAGGATCAATTGATTTAGCTAATCTAGTGTTACCGGGTGTTATTAATGTATCAGACAGCCTTGTTCTTGCACCCAAGCTGCTTAATACACAGGGAAGTCCAGAGAATTTTTCAATCATGGATAATGCAAACATCATACTGACCAATATGTCGGCGTTGGTGCAACTAAGTAATCAAATTGACGGTGTTATTATCCTCGACAGCGTCAATAATATTGTTAACAACTTAGCTGCTTTAAAAGCAGCCGCTGTTTATCCATTGGTCATTGTAGCTGATTCTGCACAGGATATTAATGCTAATCTAAAACAACTGCTTTCATTGGGTAACGAACTGAAAGGTTTTTCTTTACCTGATGGTACTTTAATCGACGTACTGGCTACCGATGGCACTTCAGTTACTGTAGACGCGGCTAACGCTCTTAACCTTTTCAGAGAAGGGCTAAGCATCCCAATGCACGTTGTCTTTAACGATAACACTGGTAGTGCTCAATCTTTACAGGCATTGGCTACTCTGGGCTCGCAACTGCTTTCAGTGCAATACGAAGGTTATACATTCAGTGGCTATCAAGTGACTGTGTTAAATGCGCTAGCACCGAACTCCAGCCTTTTGCCGTCATCAGGAACACCAATAACCAATATAAATGACAGCGCCACCAACATTGCTGGTAATAGTAACGGCATTCAAGCAAAAGTGGCTAATGTAACTGTCACTGACAGTGTTAAAGCGATCAATGCTAACTGGTCAAAGCTATTATCGTTAGGCAGTGAGTTACAGACATTGCATTTAACCGATGGCACGATCATACCAGTACTTAGTGCAGATGGAGCTTCAGTTACACTGGATGCTCATGATGCACTCAATTTTGCTAAAAAAGGTTTAACTGCCTCTATTCATGCAATATTAACGAACTATGATTCTCACACCCTAGATGGTCTAGCTAAATTAGGCACTCAATTATTATCGGTGCAATTTGAAAATAATCTTGCTAACGTCAATTTTAGTGTGGCAAATGCTTTAGCATTGCTACCCAAAATATCATTGTCCTTTTCTGGTAATACAGACAGTGTTGTTAATATTGTCGATAGCGCGAAAAATATTGCCAACAATGCGCCCGCTCTGCAAAAAATAGCTAGTGAATTAACCTTAATCGGTTCTGTTGAGGCTATTACAGTAACTGATAATCCCCATGCAATAAATGCCAATTGGACACAGCTATTGTCACTAGGTAATGAGTTGAAGACTTTTGTTTTGCCAGATGGCACTACAATTTCTGTTCAAGGCAATGATGGTCATTCCATTACATTAACTGTTAATGATGCACTTAATTTCAAAAAAGAAGGCTTTATCGTACCCGTTCGAATCGTTGATTATGCTAACAATATTATTAGCAATGCAGATGCATTAGCTCAGTTGGGCAAACAACTGCTGTCAATTCAGGATATTAGTAATAACAACAACGCATCCTATAACCTGAATGTTGCCGATACTCTAGCTTTAGCATCCAAGCTAATCACTTCTCAAGGTAACAAAGCGTCGTTCATTATCAATGACAGTGTTCAAGCAATTAACAATGCTAACCTAGCCAAACTATTATCACTGGGTAGTAATTTGAAAGGTATTTTATTATCTGATGGCTCAACGATTACTGTACTAAGAATAGATAATAAGGCTTTATATCTGAATGTTTCGGATGCTATTCACGCAGTTAAAGAAGGTTTAAATTTGCCGCTACGTGTACTCGATTATGGTGAGAATATCGCCGCGAATAGTCATTTATTAGCCAGCATGGGAACACAGTTACTGTCGATAGAGGATCATTTTGCAGTCACTTTCCCTTATGCAATAAATGTTGCTGATACACTGGCATTAGCACCCAAGTTTATCAACGTACAATCCAAACCGGAAATTTTTTCAAACGTTGCAGACAGTGCACAAAATATTTTTACCAATCTCGACAAACTACAAAGCTTGTCAGCTCAGATTACTGGTATTAGCTTGACCGATAGCAGCAAGCCAACGGTTACTATTACCGCAGGGCAATTCAACACTGACTCCCAAATTATGGCCACCATTAATGGGGCATACAACATGATTGTAACGGGAGTGACTACTGGCAATCTAAACACTGTGTTAGCTAACAGCCATGTTAGTAGTGTTTCCTTAGCAGACACGGGTGCGCACATAAATGCTAATTTGAACAATCTGCAAACTCATTCGGCGCAAATATCCAGCATCACTCTGACAGATAGCACCCCACCAACGCTGGCTATCTCGGCTACACAGTTAAGTAATGACAGTAGCTTGCTAGCTTTAATTTCTAGTGGTTATTACCTAACCGTAAGTGGTGTTAGCGTTGCTAACTTAAGTATGGTGTTAGCTAATCCGCATGTAGTAAGTGTCGTTCTATCCGATACAGCGGCCCATATTAATAGCAATTTGGATAGTTTGGAAAGTCATATTACGCAAATTAGCGGTATTAATCTGACAGGGGGAGGTGTGCCTTCATTGTCATTAACAGCCGATCAATTAACTAATGATGCTCAAGTTCTTGCTGCGATTAATGGTTCTTATAATCTGCTAGTCAGCGGTATCAATACCAGCAATATAAACACTGTGTTAGCCAACAGCCATGTTAGCACTGTTTCTTTAACCGATAGTGGCGCTAACATTGTGACAAATTTGGATAGTCTGCAAAGTCATGCTGCACAAATCACAAGTATTTCTTTGAACGACATTACGCCTCCAACCTTAGCAATTTCTGCTACTCAGTACAGCAATGATAATTGGATATTGAATTTAATAACTGGTAATTATTACTTGATGGTAAGTGGGGTTAGTGTGGCGGCTTTAAATATGGTTTTGAGCAACCCGCATGTTGCTACTGTGACCTTAAGCGATACCGCTGCCAACATTAATGTTGCTCTGGATAATCTGCAAGCGCATGCTGCACAAATAACCGGCATTACTTTAACAGACAGTAGTAAACCGACTTTGGCTATTACTGCAAATCAGTTAAGCAATGATAGCGGTGTATTAGGTTTAATCAGTGGTAATTACTATTTAACCGTGAGTGGTGTCAGTGTAGCTAATCTGAATAACTTATTAAGCAACCCGCATGTTGCCAGTGTGACGTTAAGCGATACCGCTGCCAACATTAATGCTGCTCTGGATAATCTGCAAGCGCATGCTGCACAAATAATCGGTATTTCATTAACAGACAGCAGTAAACCGACTTTGGCTATTACTGCAAATCAGTTAAGCAATGATAGCAGTGTATTAGGTTTAATCAGTGGTAATTACTATTTAACAGTGAGCGGAGTCAGTGTAGCTAATCTGAATAGCTTATTAAGCAACCCGCATGTTGCCAGTGTGACGTTAAGCGATACCGCTGCCAACATTAATGCTGCTCTGGATAATCTGCAAGCTCATGCTGCACAAATAATCGGTATTTCATTAACAGACAGCAGTACACCGACTTTAGCTATTACTGCAAATCAGTTAAGCAATGATAGCAGTGTATTAGGTTTAATCAGTGGTAATTACTATTTAACAGTGAGCGGAGTCAGTGTAGCTAATCTAAATAGCTTATTAAGCAACCCGCATGTCGCCAGTGTGACTTTAAGTGATACCGCTGCCAACATTAATGCTGCTCTGGATAATCTGCAAGCTCATGCTACTCAAATAACTGGCATTAGTCTGACAGATGGCAGTGTCCCTTCGCTTGCTCTCACTGATGCACAATTTAAAAGTGATGCGCAACTTTTGGCTTTAATCGGAAGTTCTTATAATCTGGTGGTCAAAGGCGTTAATACTGGGGATATCAACACTGTGCTGGCTAACAGTCATGTTAATGCGGTTACTGTTTTGGATAGTGCTGCTAACATTACAGCTAATTTAGATAGTTTGGAAAATAATGCTTCGAACATCGTCAGTATTACGCTAACAGATCTCACGACACCGACTTTGACTCTAAACTCTGCTCAATTGGTGAGCGATGCGGCAATATTGGCTAAGATCAGTGGTAATTACAATATTTCGTTGTTAGATTCTGTAACTACAAATTCTTTAACAAGTGCTATCAGTAACAATCATTTAATAACACCGTTCAAGTTTGCAGATAACAGCGCCAATGTATTTTCAGCACTTGATACCATCGAAGCCAATCTTAATAAAATCAGTGCAATTAAACTAACTGATGCTACTTTGCCGACAGTAAGTTTGAAAGCTTCTCAGTATGTTACCGATGCGCCGGCATTGGCTGTCATTAATGCACTGAATAATTATCAATTGACTTTGACGGGTGAAAAAGTAGCTAATATAACAAAAGATTTTACTGATAATCACGTTGTACAACTCAGTTTGAGTGATACTTCAGCACATATTCTTGCTAGTCTGGACAGTTTGCAGGCGCAATTATCTAAATTGGGAACTATAAGCTTCACTGATGCAGGTACACCCACATTAAATCTTACTGTCAGTAAATTTTATCAGGACTCTGGTGTATTAGCTCAAATCAATACTCCATATAATCTAAATCTTAGCAATGAAACTATTGCCAATGTTGCAACTGATGTAGCTAATTCACATGTTAAAAGCGTGGCAATTATTGATAGTGCTGCTAATCTGCAAGCCAATCTAGATAGTCTCTCTGGAAATGCTCTTAAAATTAGTAGTATCACCTTGACAGATGGTAGTACCCCAACTTTCAATCTCAACGTTGCTCAGTATCTAAACGATTCAGCATTGTTTACTAAGTTGACTACACCTTACCATGTGACTATCACAGATACGGCTGCTCATGTAGCAACCAATTTGGCAGCATTAGAATCGCAGTTAACACTCGCACCAACTGGGATTGTATTTACAGATAGCACTACACCTACTCTGACACTAACCAGTGCGCAGATAAAAGCGGATGCGTTTGCTTTAACTGAAATTCAATCTCCTTATCTGTTATCTGTCCAAGATACTGGAGCTACTATTAATGGTTTGAATCTATTCTCTGCTGAAATTGAATTAAAGCCTACAACGCTAAGTTCATATATGTCAGCTGGAAACGTGACGGTCTATGATTTGAATTTGTCATTAATTAATCTGACTGGAGATACTATTAATGAGAAAGTTTATGGCACTAACGGTACAGAGATAGATGTATTAAATAGTAAAGGTGTTGTCATCAGTCAAATGATATTTGCTCATGACACAGAAGCGCAATTGCAATTAGTCGGTGTAAATCCTGCCATTGTCCATATCATTTAAAAGTTTTAAAACGGGTTGTAATTAGCCCGTTTTCTTTAATAGGGAGAAGATTCTAATTTCAAATACTGAAACTAGAGCTTCTCCTTTTTAGTTATAAACTCTTAATCAGTTAGACAATAGATGCATTTATAAATATCTGAAAATTCATTTTCAAATGTTCAACATTAGACGAATTAAGTAATTATTTTGTCTGATACTAGTAGATGCAATTCACAGATGCTTGTCAGTTTGAGTTAACATATAATGTCACGCTTTTATTATTAGAATTTTATCAGGAGTTATTATGAAGAAAATGGCTTTAGTCCTACCCGCTGTTCTGTTATTTTTTACAGCCACTGTTAATGCACATGGTCCTGTTCGTCAAAAAGCCGAACTGGAAATGACTATTAATGCACCGGCTGGCAAAGTTTGGTCTATCATTAAAAATTATGATGATATGTCTTGGTTGCCTGCCGTAAAAAGTACAACTGCTGATAATGGCAATAATAAAGGTTCAATCCGTGTTTTGACCTTAAAAGACGGCGGTACTATCACTGAAGAATTAAAAAAGTATGATGATAAAAAAATGTCTTATGCTTATAAAATTACTGAAATGAGTACAGCTAAAACCATTACTCATGCCGGTGTTGAAGAAAAAGTACCTGTTTTACCAGTTGACAACTATGCTGCTAGCATTGAAGTTGAAGATAAAGACGGTGGCAGTTTAGTGTCTTGGAAAGCGGGCTATTATCGCGCATACATGAACAACAACCCACCAGAAGAAATGAACGAAGAAGCTGCAAACACTGCTGTTAATGGTGTTTTAAAAGCAGGTTTGGATAATCTGAAAAGCTTGGCAGAAAAGTAAGGTCTGCTGAGTGTCCGCATTAAAATTCACTACAGTTCTAACGCTGGCAAGTTGTTTTTCAACATCACTGCCAGCTGCTCCGTTTGCTTATATTACTAATCAACTGGCTGAGAGTGTTTCTGTAATAGATACAGCGCAAAATCGCGTTATTAATACTATAGCTGTTAACGGTAAGCCGGCAGGCATAGCGGTTGCTCCTAATGGTCGTTATTGTTATATCAGTACACCAGAAGCAAATGGTTTTGCTGTTTTGGATACTGAACAAAAAAAAGTAGTCGCGACTGTTCCTATCAGTGAAGGCGCGTTAGGGATTGCAGTGAGCGCGGACGGGCAAAAAATTTTTGTTGCTGACTGGTATAAAAACACGGTAACTGTCGTTAACGCCAGTAATTATAAAATTGTAGACACGATTGCTGTCGGTCAATCTCCCTCTGGTTTAGCGGTCAGCCCGGATAATCGTTGGCTGTTTGTAGCTAATCGCATTGATAATTCAGTGAGCAAAATTGATCTAGTTCAACTTAAAGTAGTGAAAACGGTCAGTGTGGGTGCGCATCCTTTTGGCTTAACCATTGATGGTAGTGGTCAGCGTATTTATATTGCTAATGTTGAAAGTAATGATGTATCAATTTTAGACGCTAACAGTTTGCATGTCTTGGCAACTATAAAAGTTGGTGTGCGACCTTATGCCAGTGCATTGGCTATGAATGACAGTCGTTTGCTGGTAACCAATCAGGATGATGGCTCGGTATCCGTTATTGATACTGAACAGTTGAAAAACGTGGGCGTGTTGGAAGTTGGCGAAAAACCTGAAGGTATCAGTACACATACTGACGATAGACATGTCTATGTTGCCAATTGGTTTAATAACACCGTATCCGTGCTTGATGCCAAAACTTTGCGTGTTACTGATACTATTAAAACAGGATCGGGTAGTCGCGCATTTGGTCAATTTATCGGTAAATAATTAAATAACAGGGAATAAAAATGGCTGAAACAGTAGATGAATTAACGGTAAGTTACCAAGATGGTGATATTGAAACAGTTAAAGAATTGGATAAAAAGGTATTAACTAAAGGTGCTTGGGCAACGGTTATGTATCGTTATCAAGATTGGGATAGAGCCAAAGAAGTCTATGGTCCCGATAAATATACCATTCGCCGTTATCAAAAACGCAATGGTGAATATCAACAAAAATCTAAGTTCAATATTTCTAGTAAAGATCAGGCAAAAAGCATTATTGCCGCGCTACAAGACTGGATTGCTGACTAAATCATGACTATAAATGACTCTGGACAAACTCATTTCTGTGTTGTCCAGAGCTTTTTACATTAATCTTGACTGAGGTTAGCTTTATTTACCAGCTTCAGTTGCAGCAGGTACTTCAATCAACCGACCTGTTTTAACATCGTAAACATAACCATAAACAGGTATTTCTTTAGGAACTAAAGGATGAGCTTTAATACGCTGTACATCTTCTAGTACACTTTGTGCTTGGTCTTTAATAGTTAACCAGTTAATAAATTTACCTTCGTTGCTGCCACCACCTTCGCAGCAGTCATGCCAGCCGTCAGCATCTACAGAGGCTGTTTTCAAACTGCTTGCCAATAAGTCAGTCATAATTTCATTAGTGAAAGTTTCCATACCACAATCAGTATGATGAACAACAAACCATTCACGAGTACCTAACAATTTGTAAGAAATAACTAATGAGCGAATAGCATCATCGCTAGCTCGTCCGCCAGCATTACGAATAACATGGGCATCACCTTCTGAAAGACCGGCATATTTAGCTGGATCTAAACGTGCGTCCATACAAGTTAGGATGGCAAAATGCCGACCTGGAGGCATTGGTAAATCACCTTTATCAAAACTTGCAGCGTAGTCTCGATTAGCTTTCAATACTTCGTTCAATATGTCTGTCATGTTTATGTCCTCTCTTAGTATTATTTTTTATAATTAAAGACTGCCCGTGTGGCAGCATAATTAATGTATCATAAATTCTTAATCTGAGAATTTTTAAGAATCAATGTCCTCAAAGAATTACTATGTTACCGTTGCCTATAGCACTTTATAACAGCCAGCAAATTAAACAACTGGAACAAATAGCCATTGATGATTATGCTGTTCCCAGTTTTGAACTGATGTCACGAGCGGGTTATCAAGTTTTTAAATGTTTGCAGGAAAACTACCGCGAGATTCAAACTCTTTGGGTGTTTTGTGGAACGGGTAATAATGCTGGTGATGGTTATATTGTTGCCAGTTTAGCGATTAGAGCCGGATTATCGGTCACAGTTTTTACGTTGAGTGACCCTGAGCATCTTTCGGGCGATGCGCTGACAGCTTATCAACATTATCTTGCGACTAACGGTCTGGTATTGTCATTTGCAGCTGATTTAGTTATTCCTAAAGATGTCATTATTATTGATGCACTTTTTGGTACCGGTCTTAACAGAGCTGTTGGAGGAAAATACGCTCAGGCTATCCAGATTATTAATACCAGCCTAGCGCAGGTGATAGCAGTTGATCTTCCTTCTGGGTTAAACGCTGATACCGGTGTCGTGATGGGTTGTGCTATTAAAGCAAACCTTACTGTCACTTTTATTGGTGTTAAACAGGGATTATTAACAGGGCAGGCAGCAGATTATTGTGGAAGTATTATCTATTCATCCTTAGGGTTACCGGATGCACTATTTTTACAGTGCCAAACAAATGTTTTTCGTGTTGTATCCGAAGTTTTTTCACCTCGTCAAAGGATTGCGCATAAAGGAAATTTTGGTCATGTGCTTATTGTCGGTGGCGAACAGGGGTATTCAGGTGCTGTTAGACTGGCTGGCGAAGCGGCTCTTCGTGTAGGTGCTGGTTTAGTCAGTATTGCAACCCGTCCAGAACATGCCGGTTACCTTAACAGTGGTCGTCCAGAACTTATGTGTCATGGTATTACCGATGACAACCAACTTAACATCTTGTTAAATAAAGTTAATGTAGTGGTTATTGGTCCTGGGTTAGGACAAAGTGATTGGGCTAGGCAATTATTATTAACAGTACTGTATTCTAATTGTTATCTGGTTATTGATGCTGATGCATTGAATTTATTGGCGCAATCTTCAATTTTACAAAATTGTTTAACAACAAAGCCTGTACGAAGCATAATTACTCCCCATATTGGCGAAGCTGTACGCTTACTGGGATGTTCAAAAAGTGACATTATTCAAGATAGATTTGCCACTGTTGTTGCTCTTCAACAGCAATATAATAGTGTTGCTTTACTGAAAGGCTCAGGAACTCTAATTGCCGATGAAAAGAGTATTGGCGTCATAACATCAGGTAATCCCGGTATGGCATCGGGTGGTATGGGCGATGTTTTGTCGGGTGTTATTGGAGGACTGTTGGCGCAAGGGTTTTCATTAGCTAAAGCGGCTCAGCAGGGCGCCTGTATACATGGTTTGGCAGCAGATTTAGCGGCACAAGCAGACGGTGAAAGAGGCTTGTTAGCGGCTGAT
>Ga0214192_1000825_pt1 | contig 18278 bp, 16 predicted proteins | sample TroBogEpilimnion_44_FD_153030 | JGI IMG/M metagenome (GOLD analysis project Ga0214192, IMG submission 153030) | Freshwater microbial communities from Trout Bog Lake, WI - 29JUL2008 epilimnion | ecosystem: Environmental > Aquatic > Freshwater > Lake > Epilimnion/Euphotic zone | place: Trout Bog... | reverse complement strand
ATCAAGCCTTTGCCTATCTTTTGCTTTCGCGGCATGCGGGATTACTGGCTGATGCCCGCAAAAGGATCAGCGCCATCAAACAATATTCCAGCCTGGGGAGCGGATTTAAGATTGCCATGCGGGATCTCGAGATCCGGGGCGCCGGCAACATGCTTGGGTCTGAACAAAGCGGCCAGATCACTGCGGTGGGCTTCGACCTCTATTGCCAGTTACTCAAACAAAGTGTGGCCGCACTGAAGGGCGAGAAAATCCGGCGCCGGGTTGAAACCCAGGTTCGGCTGGATTTCCTGGCGCTGAACCCGGGTGAAGAAACTGCTCTTCCAGCAACACCCAACTCACGTGGAAAATCAAAAATCGACAAGGAGGATTTTCAAATCAACATTCCCCGGGAAGTGGGAACGTATGTTACTTCGGAGGAATATCGGGAACTTCCAGCGGACGAAGAGGTGGTGAAAGTTCCCGCTTACATACCCATGGCGTTCTTACGCGAAGCCACCCAAAGAATCGAGGTTTATCGGAAACTGGCGCAAGCCAGCGACAAGGAGTCCCTGCAAAGCCTTCAGAAGGAATTGCGCGACCGTTTTGGAGTTCTGCCCCCGGCCATGGAACTGCTCATTCATTTGACGGAATTAAAAATCCTCGCATCGGATCGCGACATCACGCTGATTGAAGTCAAAGGGGACAAACTCAAACTGACCCGAAACAATGACTTCATTACGTTGGGGGGGAAATTTCCCCGGCTGAACAAAAAGGATGCGGTGGGAAAAATGAAGGAAATCAAGAAACTGCTCCTGGCTATTTAACAGTGGATGCGGAAGCCTCCCCGGATTATTTCTGTGGAATGGGTATTTTGATGGGAGTGGCCCGCTGGAGTCCCTGAAAATTCAAATCAGGATTTGCCGCAATAATATCTGAAGGGCGGATGCCGTAACGGGCGGCAATTTGATCCACAGTCTCCCCGGGTGCGTAGCGATGAAATTGATAAGGGGGAGGCTCGGGTAACGGAGGCGTGGGAGGAGGGGTGTTGGCTGCGGCACTCTCCGCCTCCAGTATTTGATCCCGGGTATCCAGCTGTTCCTGTCTTAATTCATTGATCCTCTCCTGCTTCTCAACAGGAGTAAGGCTGGAGTCCTTACTGACCTTTTCCTCTTCAATGGCCAGCGTTTGAAGGGATTTATAAATCCCCTGAAGAACCCTCTGTGAGCCGTGATAATAGGAAGCCTCCTGAACCGCCAGCCGGTAGGCGGAATCGGTGCGAGCCAGATAAGCCGGGAATCGCTTCATACCCAAAACGCCGCGAATGGCATTGGAAATCTGCAATTGCAAATCCGCCAGCTGCGCCAGGGAATTTGTGCCATTCAACCTGAAAGAATCCAACTGGCGACGGAGTGGAAACACTGCATGAAATATTTTGAGAAACTCATCCTTCTGGAGATCCACGTCCTGCAAATCCTGTCTCAGACCCGTCGCCACATCTGAATATCGCAGCATGTATTCCTCCATTTCGGAAGGAGTCAGAACCGCGGCCAACTCCTGCTCCGTTTGACGGTTTAGAAGTGCGTAGCCGGATTGAATGCCCTCGCGGGTTGAAATCCCGAGCGACAGTTCGTAAGATACTTTTCTCTGTGCCGAGCGTTGAAGAATCTCCAGCACATTGTGCTTCGACTCTAAGGCTGAGCTCCCTAATACATCTCCTGTCAGGCACACATTGAATTGTGCCGGTAAAGACCCAGTCTCCCAATTGGTGCCGAGCAGGGTATCCAGAAGAGAGCGCCGATCCGCCTCAAATTGCGTCCTTTGACGCCTGTTCTCAACCACTGCGTTGGTCTCGGGAAAACTCAACCACCAAGACTCCAGAGGATCCTTAATCTCGGTGAGTCTTCTAAACAGATAAGCCTGGTTGACGTCCGCCACAATGATATCGCGCATGGTCTGAACCGGACATTCAATGGCCGCGAGATTGCTGATATAGGCGCGGTAATCGGTGGATTCAAGTTCCTGCCACAAAAAAAACTGTTTCCGAACCACCACACGATCCCGAATCTTGTTCGATGCAATCGAATCTGGAGCGCTGGAAGAATTACTGGCAGCCGGGGATTTGCTGTTGCTGGAAAAACTCAACCAAAGGATGAGCAAACATCCATTCAGGCCCAGCGATATGATCAAAACCCATTGCCGACGCATGATCCTATTTACCACCGAACAACCCTCAAGCCAAGGCATTCCCGGAGCAAGTTAAGGATTATGAGGGACGAAATACAATGGTATGGACCTCATCAGATTGATCAACGACGAAAGCCGGAACCCCCTTAAGGGCGTTCCGGCTGTGCTTGAAAACAGGTTAAAACCGCTTATTTAGCGGCTTTGACTGGCTTGCCTGTCTTGACTGGTTTGGCCAATTGGAGAGACAAGCGCGATTTCTTGCGGCTGGCGCGTGTCTTGGGAATGGTTCCAGTCTTGGCAGCCTTGTCGAGGGCTGAGGAGACCGCCTTCAATGCTTTGGTGGCGTCTTCCTTCTTACCTTCAGCGACGAGCTTCAGGTAATTTTTTTCCAATGAATGAAGTTTGGTGCTGGTGCTGCGGTTGCGCACTTGTTTGCGGGCGCTGTTGCGCATCCGGCGTTCAGCGGATTTTGTATTCGGCATAAACTTGTTTTATTACAATACGAGCCGGAAATCCTACCAGTTGCAGGATGTTTGTCAATGGGTTGTTCCAAATCGTTTTGCGTTCATTTCAATTTGGAATTGCCAAACTCGGTCCTTTGATTTTGTGAGTACTTTACCGCTTTGGAGACCGCAAGGATGAAATAGACCTATTCTTTCGATCCAGCCATGCATTGATCACTGCGAGACCCGATCTTTGTTTACCATCAATAGACCGGGTTTCTAATTACAACTTGGCTCGCGGGATCTATTTCACCTCGGTCTCCGGTTTTGTTGGGCCATTTTGACGGCTTGAATGGCGGCGGTATCATTTTTCTCGGCGGCGGCCATTACCCGGGCTCCGAAAACAGATCGTTCTTCGCCCAAGGCCTTGATTTGAGCTTCGTTAAGCGGAAGTTGCGTCATCCCGGATAGCAGCGTCTGGGCTTGAACGTAGTCATTGGACTCCACAGCACTTAGAGCTTTCTCCCAAGTCTGTTTGACCTCCGCGGGTGCACTATCAAATGCTTGAGCCGCAGCGGCATCCAACTTGGGCCCCTTTTCACGGCATCCCAATGCAATGACCAGGGTAAGTCCCCAACAAAGTAAAATCGCCCGATGGAAAACCCCATGGCTAGCCCGCAGCCGCGCTCCTCCGTCAAAGCCAGAATTTTGTTCCGCGACAACGACCGATTCTGTTCGTATAAAGTGTTTTGGATTCATCTGATCATCAATCCATCCCACAAAAATCCTGAAAAGTAAATCCTTTGTCATCACCGAATTGGTTCAATCGACAAATCTTGCCCCACGAGTTGAACCGGGTATCCTGAGGACAACATATTGTGAAACCGTTTCAGATCCTGACCATTCTTTGGATGTCCCTGACCCTCGGCGCTAGCGTGAAGGCAGGAGAACCGGCTGGTGACTGGCCCTGTTTTCAGGGACCTCAAGCCAATGGCATCTCCTCCGAAACAGGATTGCTGGATCGTTGGCCCACCAATGGCCCTGCCATTCTTTGGGATAAACCGGTTGGCTCCGGTTACGGTGCGCCCTCGGTGTCGGGTAATCGATTGGTGCTCCATCATCGGGCGGGCGATCAGGAAACCGTGGAATGCATGGAGGCCGCCACGGGCAAATCTCTCTGGAAATATTCCTACACGAGCCGGTTCCAGGATCCTTACGGATATAATAACGGCCCGCGCTGCACTCCCCTGCTCCATTCCAACTTGTGTTACACCTTTGGAGCCGAAGGCAAACTCACCTGCCTCAACCTTGAAACCGGGAAGCTGGTCTGGCAACGCGACACCGCGGTGGATTTCACCATTCCCAACGCCTTCTTCGGAGTTGGCAGCACCCCCATCCTTGAAAGCGGTCTTCTGCTCGTCATGGTGGGTGGACAACCCAATTCCGGCATGGTGGCCTTTGATCCCATGACTGGCAAAACGGTTTGGGAAAGCGTTGGCGCGAAAAATTGGGAAGGGCTTCCCATGAAAGGATGGCCCGGTCACCAGAACGTCCATTGGCAAACCTGGGAGAAACAGGCCAGCTATTCCACCCCCATTGCCGCCACCATTCATGGAAAGCGCCAGGTACTCTGCCTGATGAGACAAGGCCTTGTCTCCCTGGATCCCACGAACGGCAAGGTCAACTTCAGCTTCTGGTTCCGTTCCCCCGTAAACGATTCCGTCAATGCCATGACCCCCGTGGTGGTGGACGACATGATCCTGATTTCCGGTGCCTATTACAAAATCGGATCAGTATTGCTGAGGGTCGCGGCAGATGGCCAGAGCGTCGAGGAAGTCTGGCGTGACATCTCGCTACAGCAACACTGGATGACTCCCATTTACCACAATGGATTTCTCTACGCTTTCAGCGGACGCAATGAACCGGACGCGCGTTTGCGATGCGTGGACTTCAAAACCGGTACCGTTCGCTGGGATCGCGATGAACACTGGCAACCTCACAGCACTCCGACGCCTGATGTCTACGGACGCGGATCCTTCATTCTGGCAGACGGAAAATTAATTGCATTGGGTGAAGGCGGAATCCTGGGAATTTTCCAACCCGATCCAGACCAACCCATGGAAATCTGCCGGGTGCAAATCCCCCAGCTGCATCATCCCTGCTGGGCGGCTCCTGTCCTGGCCCACAAAAAACTATACCTGCGAAGCGAGGACCACATCGTGTGCATCGATATGGCGAAACCTTAGACAACCGGTAAAAGCCCTTTTTTGGGTATAATTCTTCATATTTGCCTACCTTATCCGTAGATATCCTGACATAAAATCGGGTCTCGCCGGAGTTGAGAACTGTGCAACAGGGGGTAGGTTGGTTGCATGAAGAAAGAAGTTGTCCAGGTTGAGATCAAAGGCATGTTCCCCGCCACCAAAGGCTGTGCACTTTTCCTGGGCAATGAAACCAAGGTGTTCGTGATCGACATCCCCACGTCGATGGCGGAGGTCATTGATTCCTTTTCTCGCGATCTCTCCAAGGAACGACCCTTGACGCACGATTTAATGATGAGCGTATTCGCTGGATTTGGCATCACTCTGGACCGCGTGATCATCACTTCCTTGAAAGATACGACCTATTTTGCCCGGATCATTCTTAACCAGCACAACGAATTGGCGCGCAAGATTGTTGAGATTGACGCGCGCCCGAGTGATTGCCTGGCGCTGGCCACAGCCCAGAAACGACCCATCTATGTGACCACCTCGCTCATGGAACAGGTCGAGGACATGAGCGAAGTGCTGGAACGTTTCAAAGGTAAAATCGTCACTCCCCGGTGGGATTAAACGGTTGATTCAGGCATTTAGGCCTGAAGACCTTCTTTTCCATCCATTCCAAATTGGCGGGTTTTAAGACAACCCTTCAATGAGATACCCCAACCACGGACGGGGTCAAACTTCCCGCACCCGTTTTCCCAAGTTCCTCAGCAATTCTTAATGCCACACTTGGCAAGGACGAATTGAATTTCGATCGCCTTTTAGAATCTCCATTAAGCACCTTGCAACAAATGATTCGGTGAGTCCTCTTCTCCTTCCGTCTTGACAAGAAGGGATAAGCGCATAAACTTATTTCGTTATTTGGCGAAATATATGAAAGACTTCATGAACATCACAAAAGCACTCTCGGATGAAACCCGTGTGCGCATGCTGATGGCCCTGCGCGGCGGAGAGCTCTGTGTGTGTCAGATCACGGAGTTGTTCGGGTTCGCGCCCTCCACAGTTTCCAAGCATCTGTCCATCCTCCACCAGGCCGGGCTGGTGGAATCCCGGAAAGCCGAGCGCTGGGTTTATTACCGTCTGTCCGGCAAGGGTGCACCCCAGTCAGTCCGATCGGGGTTGAGCTGGATGTCAAAAGCCATTGATGATGAAGAACGCATTCAATCCGACGCCAAAAGCCTCAAACAAATACTAAAAATGGATCCTTCCGAATTATGTCTACGCCAATGCCCAAAGTAAAACCCACCGTATTAATTCTCTGCACCGGCAATTCCTGCCGCAGCCATCTGGCCGAAGGTTTCCTGCGGGCGGCGGCGGGTGACACGCTGGATGTCCAAAGCGCCGGCTCCAAACCAGCGGGCTATGTGCATCCGCTGGCCATACAAGTGATGAAAGAGATCGGGATTGATATTTCCGGCCATCACTCCAAATCGATGAACGAATTCCTGAACCAACCCGTAGAAACCGTCATCACGGTCTGTGGCAATGCGGATCAGGCGTGTCCGATGTATCCCGGCCAACTCAACCGGCATCATTGGGGCTTCTATGACCCGGCGCACGCTACCGGCACGGAGGAGGAAAAACTGGCGGTGTTCCGCCAGGTGCGCGACCAGATCAAGATGGTGTTTGAGGCTTATGCCGATGGACGGCGCGACGAAAGGAAAGCAACTTTATGAAAATAGCAACCCAAACCATTCAAATATTCGACCCGGCCATGTGCTGCTCGACTGGTGTCTGCGGGCCGGCAGTGGACACAAAGCTGGTGCAATTCGCGGCTGATCTCGACTGGCTCAAAAACGAGGGGGTGCTTGTCCAGCGAAACAACCTCTCACAGAACCCTGCAGTGTTCGTGGAAAACAAGCTGGTGAACTCAACACTGGCTGAAAAAGGCGAGGCGGCCTTGCCGCTCTTGCTGATCAATGGAAAGTTGGCGGTAACGGGTCGATATCCTGACCTCAAGGAATTAGCCGCCTTGTTGAATCTTGAAGCTCCAACAGAAGGCGAATCCGGCGAATCAAGCTGTTGCTGTGGTGGTAACTGCTGACCCATGAATCCTACTGACGAAACAGACTTTAATCGCTTTCTGACATTGCCGACCCGTTTTCTTTTTTTCACGGGTAAATGTGGTGTTGGGAAAACCTCGCTAGCCTGTGCTTCAGCCATTGCACTGGCGGACCGCGGCCTGCGAGTGCTGCTCGTCAGTACGGATCCAGCATCCAATCTGGATGAAGTTTTGGGCGTCCGCCTGACGAATGCCCCAAAGGCGATACCCGACGTGCCCAGGCTGGCTGCTTTGAACATTGATCCTGCGGCAGCTGCGGCGGCCTATCGCGAAAAGCTGGTTGGACCGTATCGCGACAAACTTCCTGCCGCGATTGTTCGCAGCATGGAGGAACAACTTTCCGGGGCTTGCACGATGGAAATTGCGGCATTTGACGAATTTTCCAGGCTCCTGGGGCAACCGGAAGCCACTGCGGATTTCGAACACGTCATTTTCGACACTGCGCCCACGGGTCACACACTGCGGCTGCTATCTTTGCCGGGAGCCTGGACAGGATTTTTTGAAAACAACAGCACCGGCAACTCATGTCTGGGTCCGCTTGCGGGTTTGGAAAAACAAAGGGGAATTTACGAACGGGCAGTGGCTTCGCTGGCTGAAGGCACAAGCACCACGCTGGTTTTGGTGAGTCGAGCGCAACGGGCGGCCTTGAAGGAGGCGGAACGCGCGAGCCGCGAGCTCGCCGCCATTGGGGTGCGCAATCAGCGGCTCATACTCAACGGTCTGTTTCATGCCCGGGGAAATGATCCCGTGGCGTTGGCTCTGCAAAAACGCGGAGAGGAAGCGCTGGCAGGTGCCGCTGATTTTCTATCCCGCATGCGGGTCACGAAAGTCGCGCTTCGATCCTATAATCTGGTGGGCATTCCGGCTTTGCGGGCACTGGTCGCGCCGGAAGTCGTGGCGAATGTTCCAAGTTTTCCAACCACAAATTCATCCTTACCCCCTGCAGAATCTCTTGCTGAATTGGTGGATGCCCTGGCTCAAAAGGGCAATGGTGTGGTGATGACGATGGGCAAAGGTGGCGTTGGCAAGACGACCATTGCTGCGGCCATCGCGACGGAACTTGTCCGACGCGGACAAAAGGTCCATTTAAGCACAACCGATCCTGCGGCACATATCGCCATCGCGGCAGGACTTCTGGAGGGACTGCGCGTCAGCCGGATCGACCCCGAGGTGGAAACGCGAAACTATGTCGAGCAAGTGCTGGCAACGGCTGGAAAAAATCTGGACACCAGTGCGCGGGCTTTATTGGAAGAAGATTTGCGGTCACCCTGCACCGAAGAAATTGCGGTTTTTCGGGCGTTTGCCCGGACAGTGGCGGAAGGCAAGGATGCCTTTGTGGTGCTGGATACCGCCCCTACCGGCCACACTCTTTTATTGCTGGATGCAACGGAATCCTATCACCGTGAAATCGCACGAAAGGCCAGCGATATGCCGGAGGAAGTCCTTCAGCTACTCCCTCACCTGCGGGACGCTGATTTTACCCGCGTGCTGGTGGTGACATTGCCAGAAGCAACGCCAGTTCACGAAGCGGCGGCGCTGCAGGAAGACTTGCGGCGAGCACACATTGAGCCCTTCGCCTGGGTGATCAACCAGAGTTTTGCCGAAAGCCGATCAAACGATCCTCTTCTGGTGGCGCGTGGCAACGGTGAAATTCAATACATCCGCGAAGTTACCGGTAAACTTTCCAAACTCACGGCGCTAATACCTTGGGTGGAGGACGAGCCAGTCGGGCCGGATCGGCTGCAACAGCTTTTTCACACTGTAACCAACCCAGTCATTTGATCCATGAAACACCGCGTCTTGTTCGTCTGCATCCATAACAGCGCGCGCAGCCAGATGGCCGAGGCTTTTTTGAATCAAATCTGTCCGGACAAATTTGAGGCGGAAAGCGCGGGATTGGAACCGGGAAACCTCAATCCAGTGGTCGTGGAGGTCATGCGAGAAATAGGCATTGATATTTCCAGGAATCCAACAAAGTCGGTGTTTGATATGTTCAAGACCGGCAGGATGTTTGGCTATGTCATCACAGTGTGCGACGAGGCGAATGCAGAACGCTGCCCCATTTTTCCAGGTGTCACGAAACGGCTGCAATGGAGTTTTCCCGACCCGTCCCGCGCGAAAGGTTCGCAGGAAGAAAAACTCGCAATGATCCGTAAAGTGCGCGACACCATCAAGGCCAGGGTTGAGCAATGGAGCGCCGAAATGTGTCCGCAGGGTTGATAAAAAAATTGAGGCAATTTGCATGGCCTTGCAAGCTCTCCACCTGGGTCAAGCGATGAATTTGGCGATGATATAAGCGACCGAGGCAGCAAGACTTCCGACCAAAGCCGTCTGCAAGGCACCCTTCAATTTGGGAACGCCCGTAAAATGCCCCTTCTGTTCGGTAAAATTCTTTAACGCCAGCCCGACGCCGTACCAAGCGGATATCAAATGCCGCGATTGTGTCCATGAAAAAACCCATGGAATCGCTCGCAACTGCCGGATGTCCTTTGTTGCCGCCCGACGAGAAGGACGAGAACCGAGACGCAGATGTTCAATCAGGTCAATCGGCGTGGCTTGCCAGAAATATTCCGCAAACTCGGGAGTCTCATAAACCAGTTTTTGATAATGTGCGAATGACAATTTCGCCAGACGATCGGCGTGGGCTTCCCACAAGGGTAACTCCGCGGTTTCAGCTTCGGGGAGGCATTGAACGGCGATGACGGCTGATGTGAGCTGTTCCAGATTGCGCTGTGCAATGATTGGATTCGAATATTTGAGCGATATAACTTCGCCCTGTTCGGTGATACGAAGGCGTCCACCATACGCTGCATGTGGCTGCGCGCGCAAACTGCGATAGCTGGATCCGCCTCCACGGTCAATGGTACCGCCTTTTCCATGGAAAAACCGGAGTTTCACGCCACATTCGTCAGCCACACGTGACATTTCTTTTTGAGCCCGATACAAAAACCAGTTGGCAGCGAGGTAACCACCGTCCTTGTTGGAATCCGAATAACCAACCATGACTTCCTGCACGCGACCACGTGCTTTGAGGTGGCGTCGATACTCGACGTTCGACCAGAGGTCGGCGAGAACCTTTGAGGAATTTTCCAGGTCCTCGATGGTCTCGACCAGGGGCACCAGGTCGATGTCATAAACCCCGGCTAACTTGGACAGTCTGAACAGGCGCAGTATGTCGTCTGCCGAGCGTGTCATGCTGACGATGAAATGGCTGGCTGCCTGCCTGCCAAAGTCCTTTTGGATGTCTCGAATGGCACGAAATTCCTCCAACAACTCCGCTTCGGCATTGTCGAGCTTACCGCTGTGATCACGAACATCCAGCCCGGCCAAATGCACTCCAAACGTTTTCGCCTGGGTCAGCAACCTGCTAATGCGTCCATTTGCCGCCCTTGTGGCCTTTTGTCTTATCAGTCCGTGGCGAATGTGTTCGAGAGTGGCGATGAATTCTTCATGATCGTGCTTGCCTTCGCTCATTTTGCGGCGCAGAGCGCCAATCTGGTTGCGGAAAATCTCGTAGGGCTGGTATGCCGAAGTTGTTTGCGGCCGATTATGCGGTGTGGACAAATCTTCATCGGAATCGGCATGGGTAATTTCCCGACTGAGGGCGGCACATTCACGCTGGTAAAATGCCATAACCACCTCGTGGTGCTTGCCGATTGCCGCGCGGCTGATGTCAGGTGTCACGAATGGATTGCCATCACGATCGCCTCCAGCCCAACTCGCAAAGGTCATAAACTGTCGCGAGCGTTTCACTCCAGGAAAATGTTTGGCGAGTTCAGTATCAAAAGTTACATAAAAATTAGCCGCGGTCTCAAATATCGTGCGCGTGAAATAGTACATCGCGGTATCCACCTCATCGAGTGGCCCTATTTTTTGCTCTCTAATTTCCTCGGTCTGCCAGAGGGCTTCCAACACTTCGTCGGGATCATTCCACTCGCGCGTGAGCCTCGACATCTGGTCCAGTAGGGCACGCCGTTTTGCCTCCGTCGGATGAGCTGTCAGCACCGGCTCGATTTCAAGTTCGTTTAGCACCGACTGTAAATGCTTTTCAGTGACCCCTGATGATTTCAATTCGCGGAACAAATGCCGGAGAGACATCGGAGCCGTTGTTTTTGATGTCAGATGCCGTTCACGAGCACGTTCCTCACAAAGATTCACCAATTGAAAAAACAGGCTGAACGCGTGGGCGAGTTGATACGCCTCCTTTGTATCCATTTGATCCAGCAAATTGTGTTTTATAGAAAGGCTGTGTTCTCCGCCGAATTTCCGCGCGCGTTGGGACTGCTTTCGGACCTTCACCAGTTGGTTGAAAAGCTTTTTACCTGCTTGTTCGCAAATAATTTTGTCGAGGCGACCCACCAGTTGTTTAATTTCTTATTTTAGCAAAATGTTCATACGAGATTATAACTCCGTTTCCTCCATAAACTGATTTCCGCAGTAGCGCCAAATCCTTGGGCCGGATGCCTCCATGGCAAACAGATTGACCCAGCCATTTGTGATCAGTTCCTTCACCCCGGGTTGCTTCAGGAGGATACTTTGGATTGCATCACATTCGGCTTCGATGAATACATTCAAGCGCAGGGGTTCATGCATCCAGCGGACACCGTCATGTACGGATTGGAGAGGCAGTCCCGGCTGCAGATCTCCCCCATTGCCCTGCCAGACACCAAATGTGCCAACGAGATTGTGCAGCACCTTGTTGCCGCTGCCGAAAAGCCGGTTGTTCACAGTCGATCCGTAATATTGCAGATTGATCCAACTGGCCACCACCATCGGTGCAACCATGATCAGTTCCAATGTGGATTTTTCAGGATCCATACCGGCTCGATAATTGTGAAGAAAAGCTCTTCCACCCAAATTGAAGTTCTTTGTGCGTTCGCGTGGCGCGGCTATGAAAGCAGCATTGCCTGCCAGTCCCCATTCAGGACGAACTTGTGACCAATCGCGGCTGCGCGTGATGACCTGCTCATCTAATTGGCTGCCAGACGATGCCCCCAGACCCAGCGAAGGCGCCCGCTCTAGGCGAGCCTGCTTTGAAGCCATCTTGAGCCACGTTTTTATCTTGGCCAGCGATGCCTCTTGGCTGACGAATAGATTATCCGGATCAAAGATCGTGATTTCATCCGTGGTGGTATTGTGAAGACCGGCGACGAACACGGTTTCACTTGGAATATCAATATTTTGCAACCGCAGGGCTTCGCGAACTTCAGGCTGGTTCAAGATATCTGCAGCCACACGGGCGTTGGCATCTCCCGCGTGACCACCGCAGGCGCCACAATCGAGAGCTGATCCGTAAGGATTGTTCGTTGTGGAACTACCATGACCACAGATCAAAACAACCTTCGCAAAGTCGGAGGTCAGCCCCATATTCCTTAGCGCACCTGCAGCCATTGAGACCTGATCGGCAATGTCAATTCCCGTAGGAACACCGTGATCGTGATTTTGTGTGCAACTCGATTCCCGCCCAATTTTAGGGCCAAGCCTCAGCCCTCTGACTCCCGTAGTGGAGGCCTCGTTCGACGTGGGTAAGGCGAGCGAGTCTCTTATGAGCTTAACCCCAAACCACAAACCCGCTGTCTCAACAAACGAGAAGCAGGAGATTGCGGAGGTTTTGAATGAGTTCCACGCACTATTGAATGCCTTGTGAAACTTCATTTGCTTAAGCAACCGGCTTTCTTCGGAGGAATCCTCCGGATGAAGAGTCTCACGAACTGTAATCCTGGGTGTAAGCAGGACCGGGCACTGCGCGGCTCCGCTGGTCTCGCCAAATTTCACATAATCCATGGCTATCCCAAAAAAACCGGCAAATCCTATAGTCTCGATTTCATCGGACTGTGCTTCCAGCGCCCTCCGAAAAATCTCAGACCTCACATCGATGCAAAAAACAGCCTGCAAGGTTTTGCCGGAAACAGATGTCACAATGGGACTATTTCCTTTCAATTGAGCGATCAACTTACGTTGATAGGCACACTCCAGGGACTGCTGAGCGAGATAGCGAATCAGCAAGCCAGGAGAAACTTTTTCTTCAACAGTGTGAAATGCACTGGTCTTTTTTACCCATCGTTCAAGGAGTTGCTGGCCTCTCCCAAACTTTTCATGAAGTGCCAAATCGTAGGCGAGCCGAATGGCGAGAAACTCAATCAGTGAGTCGTCCACCTGGCCAGACATCCCCTTTTCGCGCACAATGTATTGAACGTAGCTGCTCCATCCGGGCAGGCTCATCCATTGTCTATGCAAAAAATCCGGCTTAGATGCAGCTGGAACAGCCATCTTACCGAGTGCTTGCTGAATGAAAACAAGAGGGTTCTCCGGAATCCTCCCCACAAAATCACGAAATCCCGTCAGGCCTGCTAATTCCGGGTTGGCATCGAGTTTTGCTGCCTCTTTCCATGCCGCAAATAATCCAAGATCGCGCCATGGCATTCTCCATGAAGACTGTCCCTGATCAAAGTATGCCGAGCACCATTTTGAGATCTCTTCAACAATGAAAGCGGCCCAATGGCTGCGGCTCTCCGCATCGAGAAATTCGGCAAAGGTTAGAACCCGGGTCAATGGCACCTCATGCTTGGCTTCCTGCAAGGCCTCGTTAAGGCCACCTAGATTCTCAATATTGATCTGCTGACTCCATTCGCCTGGCAAGGTTTTACGGGCAACCTTCAAGGCCAGATCAACATCTTCCCTTTGGATTCGACCGGAGGTGATTTGGTTCAGGTAAAAATCCGCCCGCATTAACATTTCACCGTGACCAACATGTTGCATCAAACGCGCCGCCTCCATGAAGTGCCGGTCACTGAGACCAAGGAAGGGGTTAACTGCCACAAAATTCTTCAGGGACCAAAGTGGCGGTATGCGTTTGCAAACCGATTGGACGATATCAGACATTGGGAGACTCATATCATCCATCGAAGGTTCAAATGTTTTATTCATAGGAGGCTCTTTAAGAATCCTTGTTTTTCAAGGGCCATAGCACCGTAATGGCTTTGTTGGCCAGTGTGTTAAAATAGAATCCGTTTCTGGCGTGAACATAGGCTGCTTTGAAGAAGGGCCGGTTCGTCCAGTTGGGCAACTCCATCTGGACTACGAGAACAAACAAAAACAAAAGTAAAAGCGTCGTTATCAACACCAAGCCAGGCCTGGAGTTGAGTTGCGCATTCACCCACGGTTTCTCTGTGACAATGTGACCAAAGATTTTGTGCAACAAACCGTACACCCCCATGATGCCGCCACCAAAAAACAATCCGAACATAACCAGCTTCGAGTTGAGAGGTTGGCTCCAGAGGTTCCACAGGGTGTATGCCAGTGCCATGGCAAAAGTGACACCCAAAAGGAACAATGCAGGTTCGTGGCTGTATTCCATGCCGAATACCCACGAACTCCCCAATGCCATTGCGATCGCGGTTGAGAACACTGCGATGAGAGTTAATGGACGCGCATTCGGTCTTTGAGCGGGCGACCAAGCCGATTTGGCTATCACCGCGATATTACCGGAGGAGAGGAATGCGTGTGCTTTGTAAAGTGAGTGAGCTACCAGATGCAGAACCGCAAGTCCGAAAGCTCCAAGCCCACATTCAAGCATCATGAATCCCATTTGGGCGACGGTGGAAAAGGCCAGCGATCTCTTGACGCTGGCGTGAGTCAGCATGACCAGTGAGGCAAACAACGCCGTGAAGGCCCCAAACAGGGCCAAAATGGACATTGCGGCAGGGGAAAGGGTGAGGAGCGGATTTAAACGAATAATGAGGAAACCACCTGCGTTAATGATTCCCGCATGCATCAAAGCGGAAACAGGAGTCGGTGTCTCCATTGTATCCGGCAACCAGCTATGAAAGGGAAATTGTGCGGATTTCAGCATGGCTCCCGCTACCAGTAGAAAACAAATCGCGGTGAATTCGATGTGGTGTGCAGGCAGGCCGGAATTCTGCAACTGCCTTGCGATTGCAAAGATGCCGCTAAAATCCCACGTGTGAAATTGCCGATACGTCAATACGATCACGGTCAGCAGACATGCGTCCCCCATCCGGCTGATGATGAATTTTTTCCTGGCCGCGAGGATGGCTCCGGGGCGATCCGGGTAGAACACCAGAAGCTGGTGCAGGCACAGGCTCGTTGAGCTCCAAGCCAAGGCAAACTGTATGAGGTTCCCTGAAATGATGATCGCCAGAACCGAGCCACCTGTGAGGCAGAGCCATTTGGTAAATCGACCCTGCCCCGGATCTCCCGCAAGATAGTTCACTGAGTAGCGCGACACGACGGCCAGGAGAAACGAGACCAAGGTAAGAACAACGGCCGATAGATTGTCAAAATAAACCCCGACACGAACCGGACCCGCAATGATGAAACTAACATCCACTGGGCCAAAACAAACCCGCACTACCACAGCAGCCAGGCCCAAACCGAATGACGCAAGCGAAATCTTTGAAGCCGTGCGAGCTGCAAACATCGTATTGCGATTCAACACAGATGTTGGCAGCAGTCCGAAGATCAGCAGCATCAGCGGCCCAGCGGCGGCAACCAAGGCACCCGCTATTTGATAAGTCTCTTTTCCCATGGATATTTTGTCCGGTTAAAATGAAATAGGTTTGAATGAATGGCAGACGTCTGGAAAATCACATGAAGCCATCACGCCGGAGTTTCTCAAAGGCATCCTCTGATTCATGGTCATGCGCACGCCCGGCCCTCTCAGCAATCCGGGTCGCCTTGAGTTCTGCAATGATTTCCTGCACCGACCGTGCTTTGGATGTGAATTTGCCTGTGCATGGCCAGCATCCAAGAGATCGGTAGCGCTCCCCGGTTCCCTGCTCGAAATAGAGTTCCGGCACCGGGATCCCCTCACGCTCGATGTATTCCCATATATTGACCTCAGTCCAGTCGAGAAGAGGGTGAACCCGTAAATGAGCATCCGACGGGAAGTCCGTGTTGAACTGATCCCAAAGTTCCGGCGGTTGATCTTCCACATTCCATTCCATGGCGGCGGTTCTGGGGCTGAAAATCCTTTCCTTGGCCCGAGTGGGTTCCTCATCACGACGCACCCCCACGATCACCGCCCGAAAGCCGTGTCTCTCCAGGGTTTGCTTCAAGGCATCCTTCTTGAGAAGGGAGCAACACTGAACCCGGGTGAGCATTCCGTTGGGAAAAGTGGTTCCCGCTGCCAGCGCTTCCTCATTCCGTGCCACCACCAGATTCAGTTTCCAATCCGCAACCAATCGATCACGGAAGGCTATTAACTCCGGGATCTCATAGCTGGTATCCAGGTGCACCAATGGGAACGGGACATTCCCGAAGAAAGCTTTCCGCACCAGCCAGAGGATCACATTGGAGTCTTTGCCAACACTCCAAAGCATCGCCAGTTTATCAAAGTTATGAAACGCTTCCCGGAGTATGTAAATGCTTCTGTTTTCAAGCTGGCTTAAGGTGCTGGACCGGACCTCGTGTTTTTGGTTTTCACGAACCGTGCCCTGCTGATTGGGGATTTTATCTGAACTAATTTTTGTTTGAATTTCGCTCATTCAATTCGATTTAAATTTTCCGACGGGCCGGATTGTTTATTGATGACGCAGTCCATCGCGCATCCACACCGACAAGTGCCAATCTCAACTGTCCTCATGTTAGAGCTCGCCCCTCATTCGTAAAAATAGATTGTTACGATACTACCGTTCGCTTATACCGATATCATGAATTCGGCTTTTGAAAATCCCGAGTGGCTGAACTACCATCATCTCAGGCATTTCTGGATGATTGCGCGGCACCAGAGTGTCACCCGGGCGGCAGAGAAACTTAAAATCTCGCAATCGACCCTGAGCGAACAACTGGCCGAACTTGAAGAGTGGCTGGGAGAGTTGTTGTTCGAAAGGCGCGGACGCGAACTGCACCTGACCGATGCGGGGCGCGTGGCTCTGGAACATGCAGAGACTATCTTCACCACCGGGCATGAACTCATCACTCGCTTCCGGCAATCCGATCAAAAAAGACAACGCATTTTGCGCATCGGCGCCGTCGGTCCGCTTTCGAAAAATCTGCAATTCGATTTCATCCAGCCCTTGCTGGCTGATACGAGGACCAAAGTCGTCGTCGTGGCCGGCGGTTTGAACGATCTCACAAGGCAGTTACAGGAGCACCGCCTCGATTTGGTTCTATCCAATATTCCAGTGAGGGCGGACCTGGAGGCGGATGTCTTTAATCATCCCTTGGGCGAAGTTCCCGTGTTTCTGGTTGGCGGAAAAAAACTGAAGGCTGTGAAACCCACATTTCCAGAGTCCATACACAATATCCCCCTGTTCCTGCCCAGCCGCCAGAGCGACGTTCGGGCCGACTTCGATTTGATCCTGGCCAATTCAGGAGTTGAACCTTTCGTTCACGCCGAAGTCGATGACATGGCCTTGCTGCGACTACTGGCGCTGTCCGGGGAGGGTCTGGCTCTGGTCTCCAAAATTGTGGTCGAACGCGAATTGCAATCGAGCAAGATAAAATTCATGCTGCGCGTTCCCGGCTTAGCCGAGAAATACTATGCCTTGACCGTCCGCAAACGCTTTCAAAACGCGTGGCTAGCCGAGATTGTGGAGGCTTTCCGGGCACGATTGAAGGAACTGGCGGAAAACTAATTGAGAATCTGCATGCAATTAGGATTAGACACTTCGCGGGACTCAAAAGCCGCCATACTGAAGATGGGTCCACCTCAAAATGTACAGGTCATTTTAATGCGGCTACCCATCAATTCATATTGGCGGAAGGGGTAGGATTCGAACCCACGGTAGGGTTACCCCTACTCCTGATTTCGAGTCAGGTGCCTTTAACCACTCAGCCACCCTTCCACTCGTTGATTATCAATGACTTGTAGCGCTTCCCAACTTTGCAATTTGACAATCTGATACTGCAATCTGATACTGTTCGCATGAATTCGAGCGAAACAGAAACAGATTCCTAGTGGCAGAAGACGCCATACGCAAATTTGGTTCGTTACATTTCATCGGGCATATATTTCGCACGCTTCCGCGTGAGGGGCAAGCTCATTCGACGCTCCCTCAAGACAACCCAGATGTCCGTCGCCAAACTAAGGTTGGCGGATATGGAAAAGGACGAGCGCCAGCGGGTTGAACACGAGACCGCGATGACGGAAGGTGTCATGGAGTTTGGCGATGCTCTGAAGACCACCACGCAAAGACTGGCTGGAGACGTCTCCCTCAAGCCGCGCAGCAAAGTCTATCGCGAGGAGCGAATTGCCGCCCTTATTAAATCTTGGCCAGGTTTGGAAAAAACCGATGTCCGCAGAATATCCAAATCGGATTGCCTGGCATGGGCGGCGAGATACGGAAAAGTTGCGGCCCCAACCGCTCCCTGACTATTTGTGGTGTG
>Ga0214192_1000821_pt1 | contig 18303 bp, 28 predicted proteins | sample TroBogEpilimnion_44_FD_153030 | JGI IMG/M metagenome (GOLD analysis project Ga0214192, IMG submission 153030) | Freshwater microbial communities from Trout Bog Lake, WI - 29JUL2008 epilimnion | ecosystem: Environmental > Aquatic > Freshwater > Lake > Epilimnion/Euphotic zone | place: Trout Bog... | reverse complement strand
GCCCCATCTGAACTGCTTCTATGTGAGACAGGTCGGGTATAGGCATACGTCCGAGTTTGGTCAAGATGACTTCATTAGCTTTGCCGTTAGCTACCTTGCGACTGTCACCAGACCAGATAGCGGAATTACGTGTTTGTGGTGTGAAATCAGACATTTGCGGTCTCCTTATTCTTAGACAACCTTTTTGTTTCGTTAACATCTATCCAGAGAAGAACCATTACTAAACATGGAATTGATATGCAACAAACAGTTACAGATAGCGATAAAAGAAAAAATGCGTATTCTTTGAAATCACACATTTGCAATCTCCTTAGCTACAAAATAAATAGCGTCCATCTGGCATTTCTCGGGAACTGTACTGCTTCTTTCTATAGAGCAGTAGGGTAGTTCGTCCAGAGGGGTTGGACAGCCGTCTACGGGGCTTAAAACCCTTGTACGGGTGCATTTAGCAAAAGTATTGCGTGCATTTTCTGCAACTTCAAAATACTTACAGTTGATACATAGTTTCATGTGAAACATCCTTTCAAATTTAAGTTAGGAAATGTCTGTTAAGACGATATGAGTATAGCGTTAGATGATTAGTCTGTGATTAATTATTTTCTCCTATGTTGTTTTTTTGTTTTAATTTAGCTTCGAAGACTTTTAGTGTTTCTGTCAGCCAAGCAGATTTTCCATGCGGAAATAAAAATTCCATATCTTCATCAGTCAGCCCTACCCATTCTTTACCTTTACCAACAAACTTTTCAGTACATTCGAGGCAATACAGCGCATACCCACCATTAGCCCCACATTCAGAGCATCCAATTTCTTTAGTCATACTGCCTCCAGTCCAGCCATCAAGACTACCAGGTTACCCAGCTCTTCCCTAAACCCTGCAGCGTCTACCTCTGCCTCTATAAGTTTCTTATACCTTTTTATCATTAGTTCTACTTCACGTAGGCGGTAGACCAGCTCTATATCTGGGGACTTCTTATACAGTTCTTTTAACTGTGCTTTTCTTTGTAAAAGTAGTTCTATCATGTTTTTTCTCTCAGTTAGGATTAATCTCTCATATATATTATATATAATATATATACTACATATGATTACTATACATATAGTACAATACATATAGTACCTTATATAAAGTACCTTATGTAAGGTACAATACATATTGTTACATACTCTTTATACTTTTTTTAATAATATAGGTATGCTATGTATGTTCAATATAGATGTATTATTAATCTATGATTAATAATACGTGTACTATATAGACACCTGTGGATAACTTTATTATGTTTTTGTGACAGCTCCTATATGTTATATATATGTATATATGTTCTATAAAAACACATATAAGCGATTACAGGCATTATTTACGTTTAGGCTACCAACCCCTTCGCCAACCCCTAAAGGGGTCTCAGGGGTCGTTTTAGAGGGTTTAAAGGGGCATTTGTAGCAGGGGAGTTTATATCCCTGACAAACCCCCAGTTGTTCACACCTACTCGTCATTTTCTATCTGGGTCAACTCATGTAGGAAAAATATGGACATGATGATAAACACGAAGCATAGACCCAAAGCGTCTCCTTTGCTCATTTCCTCGCTGTAGAGTCCCGTACAGACCAAGAGCAGACCCAGCAGGGACGAACATAATCCGATTGTGTAGGCGTAATATTTCATAAGGGTTCTCCTTTAAGGGTCAAAATACAGTTTCTAATCAAAGTTTCAATTCTATTGGCTGCGAAATATTGGTCGGCATCAGGGTCAACCACTATTTGATGCGCTTCTACCAGCCAATGGTACAGCTGCTCTAATTGATTATCGGATAATTCAGGCATTATTTGACCTCCTTGATTATTTGATACATGTTCCAGCCAAGAGTAACGACATACTCTCCCGTTTGCAGCAGGTGATTAATCATACTTCTATCTACCTCATGCCATCCAGCCCAGTCGGCAGGGTATCGGCAAACCTCTGACCAGCCTCTTAATTCATTCTTTTTATGATACGCAATCATTGGATTATTCATAATTACCTCTAAGTTAGGATGATGCAAAATAGCACCTCATAGAAGCCTCTTAGAAGCCTCTAGAAGCTGTTATTTAGAAAATCCTAGACTTTGCCCTTTGCTCAATCACAATTTTTGCTACATGGTTTCTTAATTGTTTAGCCGTATCATCCCTATATTCTTTTACGGCTCTGAAATTAACCCAGTTTGGCGGATTATGATAATCTGAAACATTACTGTTTATAAATAGTAATTCTTTAAGAATTGAGAAAGTTTTACAATGTGTTTTATAAACTGAATACATGGTTGACCTCATAAGTTAGGATTGATACAAAAGTGTATCCATTAGCCCCCAGCAGGAGCTAATAGCTAGACTTTAAGCTGCTAACGCCTCCTCAGTGCAGTCAGTGTCTAACAATCCATCCTCCCCCATTGCTGCAATATTGCCCAGATAATCCACTGCTTTTTGTGCCTCCGCACTTGCTTTAAGAATAGCCTTAGAATCCTGTTTTAAGACTTTTAACCAGGATTGAATGTAACTGGCGTGCTGCAGCTGCCCGTCAATTTTTAAGTGAGCGCACATCATTGCTGCAGATAACTCAGCAACCAACTCTTCAAAGGCATAAGCAGAGTCCCCAAATCTTTTAGACTTGCTAAAATCTCGGTTAACTCTTGAAGTGTGACCCGTCCAGTGCGCCAACTCATGCAGTGCAGTTGCATAATAATCGGCATTAGATTTGAAATCTGTCTTATTTGGCAGCTGGATAAAATCCAATGTAGGAGTGTAAAAAGCAGAATCACCACCATGTTTTATTACTGCCTTAGTATTTTCTATAAACTGCTCACATTCTTCAAGTGATTGAAATTCAGTCGCTGGATTCTCAATTACTGGATTTTCAGGCAACCCGTCAATCCAGTCAGTGTTAAACACTGTATAACTTTTAATCATAGGGATTAATTTGGTTACTGTAGGGTCAAATTTGTCAGTAACTGACAATGGTTTATAAAATACCACCTGCACGCCCTTAGCTCCCTTACGAACCTGAGCACCTATACTCTGAGCCTGTTTGTAAGTCATCCAAGCATTGCTACTGCCAAACGTTCCATTTGACTGCATTAGTGAGAGCCAAATAAAATTTATGCCTCGGTAGTTGGTTTTGGAACTAGGATTGTGTGGTACGTTACCACCTGCTTTGGTAGACCAGGGTTTAACCCAGGGAGCTACACCATTCTCTAGCTGCTCAATGATTGAGTCAGTAATAACTTTAGCTATATCTGTTTTTTGCATAATTACCTCATTAGGAGTGAGTTACAGCAAACACTATTGCTTGCTTATGTATGATTATATGATTAGATAATTATAAGTCAATAGCTAATTTAAATAAATATTTCTATTAATAATCAATAGTCAATAGATTTTATGTATGAGTTATTAAGTATTAAACTATAAGTTAGTAAACACTTATGTAATTTAGGTAGTACAATATATATAAATATCCTATTGAATCAATACGTATGATAGTGTATATATATCTACTATGTATTATCAATGTGCGATTAAGAATATCTATCGGGGTATTAAACCCTCCTATCTCGCATTTAACATAATATCTGTAACCCTCCCCTAGTGCTCAATTTGGTTATGGTCACCATGTCATTGTTGCGTAGTCATCACACGTAAGTGCGTGGAGACTGAATGGGACTGAGTAGCGTTGTGTGCGTGCCCCCCACTTGTCCCCCCCATAAAAAAATTTACATATTTGGCAGGTTTGGGTATGTTGTTGTGTTGAGCAGGTCTATTGTGTGTGTTTGGGTGAACACGGTTCTGGCTGGGTGTTTTGCGTATGGGTTGTAGGTTGTCCACAGTGGTCCTGTTTCTACGGCTATGATGGCTTTGCAAGATTTGGCTATAGCGCCTATATCTGTGACGGACATGTTGAGTTCTATGGTGCTTTGGCATTGCCCTGTGGGTAGGGTGGTGATGACTGTTGAGCCTTCTTCTAAATACTTTTTGATGAGTTTTTCAAAGAACCAGGGGTTGTAGTCGGGTAGTTGACCTGACATGGGTACGCTATTGATGATTAGATAGTCGTATTGTGGGTATTCTTTTCTTTGTAGTTCTGGGTAGTCAAAGAGGAAGTCGTCTTTGTTTTTGATGGGGTTATCTACGTTTAGTTGTTCAGACATCTTGCTAAACCAGTGGGTGTAGAACTCTGACCAGGTTGTGCCTGGGGGTCTTGTTTGGAAGGTGTTGTTTGCGCCTATCCAGGCGTTGATAGCGTCTGCGGGTTTAGCGGGTAGGTCTATGAGGACAATGTCTGTGTCTTCAATTAGGGGGAGCAGCTGGTCGTGATAGTGCTGATGGCAGTAGTGGGTAGCGGGTAGTCCTAGTCTGCGTAAGTAGTTTAGGTGTATGAGGTTGTCTCCCAGGTGGTATTCGTTAAATGTCCTAATCATTGCTTACTCCTTTAGATTATGGTATTATTAAGTTATAGGTAGAGGTGATTATATGGAGATATTAGAAATACAAAAGGGTATGTTGTTACCCAGTCCAAGGGTGGTGTACGCATATCCGTATGAGAGTATGGAGGTGGGGGATAGTTTTACTGTGCCGGTGGTTGCGAGAGCTAAGGTTCTTAATGCCAATTACAGGGCTAGTAAGAAGTTAGGGTTTAAGTTTTCTAGCAAGTCTGAGGGTGATAACTTGCGAGTGTGGAGAGTAGCGTGAACAAAATGAAAAACAGGTTTGGGTCTAGTTACTGGATAAAAATGGCAGAGCGTTGTTACCACTGGCATCAAGATGAACTTTGTCACTGCTGGAATAAAAATGGACCAAGCATGAGATGGGAAAAGTTGATGTATTTTTATCTGTTTAAACATTACGGATACGAAGAGTGAAATGATAGAACTACTGTGGATGAATGAGGATGAGTTAAGAGAGCACTGCCATCTGTTGGTAGAGGCTTTGCTTGTCTCTGAACTCCACAGGGTTGAACTTGTTAACAACATGGGGAAAGCGTTGGCGTATGGATACAACAGAGGATACACAGATGCGTCTGTACAACTCAAGACTGAGACTCAAGCGGGAGATGCAAAGAGCGTTGTCTTGCATTAGTCCTGGGTCTAAAAGGTATTTGGTAAAAGAATGGAAAGAGAAATATTCTGAAGTTGTTTATAACGAACTTATCAGATGTGCCAAAAACAGAGATGCTGCAGAAGTTATATCCAAGTGGGATTTAGATAAATTATGAGAGTAGCAGTCATAACGCCTTATTACAACGAAAGTATATTTACTCTCAATCAATGTATTAAGAGCGTAGAAAAACAAACATACAAAGACATACATCACTTTGTAGTTGCGGATGGAAATCCTTTTGATGACATGGATGATTACACTGCTAACTTTACCCACATATCATTACCGCCCTGCAGAGACTTTGGAGACACTCCCAGGGGTGTTGCTACTGCTGTTGCATGGGCACAAGGTTTTGATGCTGTAGCTTACCTGGACGCAGATTGTTGGTATCACAAAGACCATATAAGAACCATGGTAGGTGTAATGAAGGAGTCAGGCAGAGACATCATCACTTGCCCTAGAAAGCTCTACACAAGCTCGGGTAAGTTTTTGGCTAAGTGTATAGAGTCAGATGGCTGGACATTTAATGACACCAACTGTTTCTTGTTCAAGCGTAATGTGTTTGGCATCTTGTCAACCTGGATGTTCAAAGACTTGAATATGTGTGCAGTAGATGACAAAGTGCTTTGGCAAGCCATCCAGCAGTTTGGAATACAGACGGCTAGGTCTTTAAGACCAACAGTTAACTACACAACAACACTTGCGTTTCATTATCAACAACACGGCAAGAAAATCCCTAAACACGCTAAAGTCATAGCAGATATAGGTGACGGATTAAAAACATACAACTACTGGGAATTACATGAACTTCAATCTGCAGCAGTTCTACAAGTTCTGTAGTGAACTTAAAATTGAGACAAAAGAAGAAGGTCTCAAGAAAATGGGTAAGCTCCTGGGGACTCAAACCTATGTTATGGAAGAAATACAAAAAGGACTTAATGAGGATGTGCATTTCTTTGTTATTCTTAAAGGTCGTCAGCTGGGTATTACTACTATTAGCCTTGCCCTTGATTTGTATTGGCAATTTACTCATCCTGGTTGGCAGGGCACTCTTGTTGCCGATACTGAAGAAAACAGAGATATGTTCCGGTCAACTCTGGGAATGTATATTGACGGTTTACCCAAGGAGTACAAGATTCCTTTGGTTGCTCACAACCGCAATCAAATGGTCCTCAAAAACAGGTCCAGAATCTTTTATCAAATCGCTGGTAACAAATCTAGACTTGGTCAAGGTAAAGCTATCACTTACTTACACGGCACTGAGACAGCGTCTTGGGGCAATGAAGAAGGACTCGCATCTTTGATTGCCTCTTTAGCTGAAAAGAATCCTGAACGCCTGTATATGTTTGAGAGCACAGCCCAAGGTTTTAATATGTTTCACGATATGTACAAAACGGCTAAAAAAGCCCGTACACAACGTGCAATATTTTGTGGCTGGTGGAGAAACGAATATTATTCTCTAGGTCCTGAGACAAAAGAATACAAAGTCTACTGGGACGGAAAACTCAAGCCTGAAGAAAAAGAATGGGTTAAAGATATTAAAAAACTCTACGGTGTCGAGATAAACTCTAGACAAATGGCGTGGTGGAGGTGGAAAATGTATGAAGGTATTAAGGATGAAACCCTGATGTACCAAGAGTTCCCACCTACAGAAGACTACGCTTTTGTGATGACAGGTACTAGCTTCTTCTCTAACTCACGCTGCACAGACGCAGCCAAAATTGCGAAAGGAAAAGACTATGAGTGCTTCAGATACGCCTTTGGACAACTCTTCCAAGACACAGAGTGCATACCGTCCACAGACCGTTTGGCAACGCTACGGATATGGCAACAACCCGTTGATACCGCCTTCTACGTTATCGGGGCAGACCCAGCTTACGGCAGCTCAGACTGGGCTGACAGATTTTGCATACAAGTCTTTAGAGTCTATGCAGACGGACTTGACCAAGTTGCTGAGTTCGCCACATCGGAGCTTAACACTTACCAGTTCGCTTGGGTCATTGCTCACCTTGCTGGAGCATACAAAAACTCGACTCTTAACCTCGAAGTCAACGGACCAGGACAAGCCGTAATCAACGAACTCAGAAACTTAAAACGTTTAGCTTCTGCTATGGAAGGAGGCACTGGTCGTGGACTCATGGACGTACTTGGCTCTATGTCTAATTACATCTGGAGGCGTTTAGACTCTATGGGTGGTCTGTCCAACTCCATAGGATTTGTGACCACAAGCTCTTCCAAAGAACGTATGCTCTCTTACATGAAAGATTATTTTGAACGTGGCATGATGGGTATATTCAGCATGGACACCTTAGAAGAGATGAAAGGCATTGTTCGTGAAAATGGATTCATAGGTGCGCCTGGTCGTGGCAAAGACGACAGGGTCATTGCTTCAGCACTGGCAACAATAGCATGGGCAGAACAAGTGCAACCTAGATTGATAGCGCAACGCCTTACCAGGATGATGTCAACAAAACAAGATGAATACACCCCTGAACAAATTGCAGTTGGAAAAAATGTTTCCAATTATTTAAAAATGATAGGGATGTACGGGTCTAGTCATTAACCTGTGAAGAATGAAATGATACAAAACCTTAGTAAGAAACAACTTATGGTAGAGATGAAATTGTTTTTAGAAGACAAAGACAGGGGCATTTCTATCAAAAACTTCTGTGAATTAGCAGGTATATCTGACCGATTGTTCTTTTACATCTTCCGTGAGGGTACTGCGCCCCTAACAGAAGAGACCCAAAGGGGGCTAAATAGAGCCTACAAGCATTGGAAAGAAGGAAAGATACGGGTAATGAAGAAGCGTACAAATGAAACTTATCCTGATTACAGGAAAGAACCTGTACAACCTTTGATACCTATGAGTAAGTTGGTTATGACGAATACGGGGTTTAAAGTACAAAACAAACCTTTAAACCGCCACGATTACGCAAATTTCGACAATATTTTGGTAAAAACTTGAAAAAGGGGGTGATATGGGAGTTCTTAAAGACTATATGTGTACAGAACACGGTGTATTTGAATCTAGAGAGGCAAAATGCCCTATAAAGTTCTGTAAAGGGGATTTATCGGTAATTTTTCTCCAACCAGTGGCTATAAAGTCAGAAAAGACCAAAAGAAACGATAAAAACATAGAACAACTCGCTTTAGAGTTCAATATGACCGATATTAAGTCTACAAAAGAAGGTGAACACCAAACTGGGTACTTAAAACGCAATAATAAGCTCACAGACAAAGAATTTGCCCAAGCTGGTGAGGCTATGGCTCATAATCAGAAGATGGAAGAGGAAAATATTGTCAAACAAAGATTAGGTGGCGCAATGTGGGGTAATGGTGGTAATATCAACCTCAATTCCGTCATGGGTGGGCAGTTTAAACCTGTCCGTGATGAATCTGTAAGCGTTTTACCCAGTGACGTTGCTCCTGGCGGGAGATTTAGACCCCCAATGCCAGGACCAGGCACTCAAAATGACCATGAAGGTTTAAAGTTGGAGTAATAAATGAAGATACCAAAAGGCGCACAAGACAGAGAGGAGTTCTTTAACGACCTTATTTTTAAGTGCGAGGTTTCCTTGGAGAACCGTAAAACAGATTATGGTTCTCTAAGGAATTGGTATCTCTTTGGTAACGGACCGAATGAAGCTCCGTCTATCTACAACAAAATATATCCGCATCTAGACCAGGTCACTTCCTTCCTTTACTCGGCAGAAACCACCCGTTTTTCCATCAACCTTGGGGCAGAGGTTCACGGAGAAGAACACCGCAAGATTCCTGCTTTAACAAAGTTGTTGAACAATGAGTGGTTAAATAGCAACGCTGACCAAGTATTTTCTACAGCTGTGACTTGGGCACTGGTGTACGGAACAACCTATGTCAAGATGATTGTCAATAACGGTATTCATCCTTACATGATTGAGCCTGGGTCTATGGGGGTGTTAAGAGAAGACATCACTTATACCGACAGGCAAGAAGCTCTCATTCAAAAATACTACATCACCAAGTCTGAACTTTACGCAAGACTTTACTCTCATCCTAGAAGAGAAAAAATACTAGAACGCATCAACACTCAGGTCCACGAAAGAACAGAGATAGCAAACGGTCTTGACCGCATACTTATGTCTGCATCTAACCTGGGGACACAAGGCGGTACTATGTACGGTAACGTCAACTTAGACTTGACTGGTGGCAATAGATACAAAGCAGAAGTTCGGGAAGATACAGTTGAGATGACTGAGCTGTGGGTTTGGGATGATGACATTCTTGACTACCGAGTTATAACAAAAGCAGACCCAGACGTAATCATTTATGACAGACCAGGTGAATCTGTATTTATCAAGGGTGAATTACCTTTTGTTCAAATATGCCCCAACCCACTCTACGACTACTACTGGGGAGGAAGTGAAGTCAACAGACTCATTTTCTTGCAACGACTTAGAAACCAAAGAATGTCAGAAATACTTGACCTGCTCTCAAAACAAGTTGCTCCACCAACTGCTCTGATTGGATTTACGGGAATACTTGACGAAAAGAATTTTGCACTTAACCGAGCAGGTGGACTTCTTTCTACAGATATGCCTAACGCTAAAGTAGAAAAAATGGCTCCAACCATGCCTCCTGACCTCTTTGAAGTTATCAGGGAAGTAGATGCAATGTTTGAAGAAGCATCAGGTGTGGGCAACGTTTTACAAGGCAAGGGTGAGGCGGGAGTACGCTCTGCTGGACACGCAAGCCAACTTGCTAGACTGGGTTCATCTAGAGTTAAAAAACGTGCACTCATCATTGAAGATTCATTAGAGAAGTTAGCTTCTCTTTATCTAAAAGCACTGCAGCTTTATGATGACACGCATTTTAAAGATACGCATGGCGTTCCGTTTATTGCAGAACAATTTACTAAACACTTTACTGTCAAGGTTGACGGACACTCCAATTCGCCCATCTTTACTGAGGACACCAGAACTCTTGCGTTTAACCTACTCAAAGCTGGGGCTATTGACAAAAAATCTTTACTTGATTTAATAGAGCCACCTATGAAAGAAGAATTGTTGGAGAGACTTAAAACAATGGAAGCAAAACAGGCTTCACAACCCCAACATTCTTCTGGTAAAGAACACGGTAAAGTAGAGCACAAGAAGGAGGGATGATGGCTACAAAAAATGTAGGTGGACCACAAACTCAGCCTAGGGCAGACCAGCCACGGGTGTCTTCAGAAACTTTAAAAAAAGAATCTTCAGGACCTGGCTTGACATACAGAACAAGTAATGTTAAAAACCAGTCTGGCGGTAGAACACAACGGTCTTACGCCAGAAGTTAGCACTAACACAAGGAATCATCATGTACAAAAAACACGGAAAAACAGGTCGCAAGACTCGTAGATAATTTTCTGAGAAGAAAAAGGGTGTGGCTGCCTCCCCTGTGAAGTAGGTGACCACTTGCTATAAGGAGAAATACCATGGCACGTAAAGCTCGTAAACACAAGCGTAAGTAATCCGCAAGGATTAAACCGACTTGAGGGGTTTGTCGTAAAATACCCCTCACCCTATTGACAAAAGGTTTGTAAGTGGTTACAAACTAGGGCAAGGAGAAAATATGAGTGTTCCAAGTGATAAATTGATGGAGTTAATGAAGGGCGGTCAGTCTGCTGGTGCACCTGTGCCTGTTACTCCTTCTATGCCTGGACCAAATATGTCAGACGCAGAAGTTCCTCCAATGGGTTCTCCTATGTCTACTCCAGAACCAAAGATGGGCTCAAAAGAAGCAGCAAGAATTAATTTAGGTATGGCTCAAGATTTACTAGAGCAATCCCTACCTGCGCTGGGTTCTGATTCAGAAGAGGGCAAAGCCACTCTTGCAGCTATCAGTGCAATCAATAAAATTCTTGGTGCAAGAAAAAATAAAACAAACGAACTTCAGCAGTCAGAAATTCTTCAGATGTTGCAAACACTTCCACAAGCTGGTGGCGGAACGCCTGAAGGTAAAGCAATGGCTGCTGCGCCAATTCCTGGTATGTCACCTCCAGGTGGTATGCCTCCCCCACCTCCACCTCCTGGTGGCGGTATGACCCCACCCCCAATGTAAGGAGTTATCATGGATTTATATAAACCAAGAGGCGCATCCTCACCCCGCAATCCCACAGACAACAATCAAAAACATGGCGTTGTAGTTAATACTCCACGTTATGCTACGTTTGGTGGTCTGACAAGTGCGACAAAAGCTGCGACAAATGGTATGCGGGTTGAAAAACCAGCTGACGGTAAAAAAGTTATTTAACAACGGTAAGAGGGTAACAAAATGTCTTTAGAAAACCTTTCATTAGAAGCAAGAGATGAGTTAGCTAGTCTGGCTCAAACGCTTGCGGAAAATCCAGATACACGCAAGGATTTCTTGCGTATGACCAAAAAAGTCAAACCTGGGATGCCTATTCCTGAGTTGGATATTGAGGACCACACCAACAGAGCAATTACTGCATCTGACCAACGTGTGCAAGCCTTAGAAGCCAAGCTCAGAGAAAAAGAGGCAATGGAAGAGTTGCAAAAACGTAGAAACAATTTGGTTAAAAAAGGTCTTGTCAAAGAAGATGAGATTGACCAGGTTGAAAAAGTAATGCTCGAAAAAGGCATCTCTAACCATGAGTCTGCTGCCGAGTATTATGAGTACATGAAACAAGCTGCAAAGCCTACACCTACAGGGTACAAGCCAAGTGCAATTAAGGGTTTAAACCTTGGAGCATTTTGGAAAGACCCAAGAAGTGCGGCTAGAAATGAAGCAGCAAATGCGTTAGCGGACTTGAGAAAGCCTCAACGTCCAATTGGTTTGTAAGAGGGTATTAAGTTTTGTAGGGGCAGAAATGCCCATCTTTAAGGAGCTAATATGGCTATAGGTGGTGGTATTCTGCCTTCAACAAATAGTTCTCAGTTTACTGAGTTAACTTACGTTACTCGCAGAGCCTTTATTCCCAAACTCGTTGTACAACTGTACAACTCCACGCCCCTCATGGCTGCGCTGATTGCCAACAGTCAGCAAGCATCTGGAGGTGTATCTTCTGTAACTGTCCCAGTTCAAGGCGCACAGTTTGTTAACGCTCAGTGGTCTGACTACTCTGGCTCTTTTGCCCAGCCAACAGTCCAACAGGGTGCTTTCAATGCTGAGTTTGACCTTAAATTGATGATTTCTCCCGTACCGTTCCTCGGTATGGAAGGTGTTGCTCAACAAGACGCTGCAATCATTCCATTGATTGAAGCTCGTATGAATGATGCAACAAACGTGATGATGGATGCAATGGCAACTGCCTTGTATAACAACACCACAAACAACCAACAGTTTATCGGACTCCCAGCTGCTGTGGATGACGGTACAGGTGGTGCAACATATCAGACTACTTACGGTAACATCAACCGTAGCACCTATACTTGGTGGCAGTCTAAGGTTTACAACGCAGGTAACGTAAACCCAACAAGACAAAACATTCTTCAGTACATTTCTGGAACAGTGAAGAGAGGTGCAGAAGTACCTACCTTTGGTGTTTGCGGATTTGGTACATGGACATTACTAGCACAAGACTTTGTAGGTCAAGAGCAGTATGTCATCACTCCTGGTTCTGGTTTTGATGGTGATGCTAACGGTCCTCAAGCTGCATTTAGAGCTTTGATGGTTGCTGGTGTTCCAATCTACGCAGACCCATATTGCCCAGAAGGTACTGTGTACTTCCTCAATACAAACTACTTGTCGCTCTACATCCATGAGCAAGGTTCATTTGTGTTTACAGGATTTGAGTCCACACTTCCAAACTGGCAAATTGGTTATGTTGGTGCAGTTCTTATGATTGCTGAATTGGTGTCTGTAAAGCCCAAGTCAATGTCTAAGATTACCAACTACAACTACTTGTCACTATAAGGAGTAATTACAAATGTCATTAGCACTTAATAAGATTATCCTTGCGGGGGCAACCACAAATACGCCTGGTGCGTATGTAACGTTTGCGAATATGACTGCTACAACAGTGGGTAACACAATACCTGCTGGTCTTTATACAGTTTTACCAACTGCTAACGTAACCATCAACGTAGCTACAGCAATCAATGCAACAGGTAACATCACAGGTTACTCATTGTTCTTAGCTAACAACACTGGTGGTTTAGTCTTCTCTGACGGTGTGAACTTCTCAGCCAATGCAACATCTAACACAACAGTTGTGATGTTGACGGTTACTGGTGGACAACCAGTTTCTGGTACTTTCAACAACGTCTAAGGAGTGACAAATGGCTAATCCCGATTCAGTCAGTCAGTATTACTTGGATTCATTTGGGAATGGTCGTATTGGTTCTGCTCAAGCTGTTTCATTTGCAACGGTAGGTAACGCAGTTGTTACTATACCGTTTGTTAATGGTGGTTTGACAAATTCAGGCAACATTACTGGTTCTGGAGCTGTTATTGTGAGGAGAGTCACAATTAACAATCCAACTGGTTCTTTGTCTACTGCGAACGTATCTATTACAACAAGTAATGATGGCAACACTTCTAACGCAGTGGTTGCTACTACTAACTTGGCTAATATTACGGCTGCAGGCAGATACCAAGACTTAACAATTGCAACACCGTATTCAACAACAACTGCAATTACTGGTAACTTAACTCAAGCTCTCTACTTCAACGTAGCAGTGGCGAGTGGAAATACCAACGTTGCAAGTATTCAAGTTTACGGTGACGTAGTTCAATTCTGATGAATGTATTTGTAACCAACAGGGGGAACACCGAACTTACGGTAGGGTATGACGGTGTTCTTTATGAGTTTAAGAAAAACGAAACTGTAGAAATTCCTTTTGCAGGAGCTGTGCAGTTGTTTGGTTACAAGTTGGAAGACAGAGAACATATTTTGGTTCGTTATGGATGGATAAAACTACATAGCGAACTTGAAGAAAGTTTAAAGAAGTTAGACCAGTTTGAAATAACAACTGAGAGACCGGAAAAAAACAGCTCGTTACCCTCGGCTGTAGGCGTAGTACCCCTGCGGATTGAAAAGTCTGCTGGGGGAAAATCCTTTCAAAGACGGGTAGCTTAACTATGGAAGTTTCATGGCAACGCTTACGGATTATCTTAATCAGGTTGAAAATCTGTTGCATGACTCCAACAATGTTTTTTGGTCTCAGTCTCAATTAACAACCTACATCAACGAAGCTAGAGAAAGAACGGTAAGAGACACCGGTTGTCTGCGTACCATTCAAACAACTCAAGTACCTATTACACCAACGGGTACTGTAGCTACTCCCTGGACTGCTAACACAACTGTAACTGCAGGTCAGGTAGTCTTTTCTAATATTTTTGTTTATACCTATATTTCAGGCGGAACATCTGGTTCTACTGCGCCTCCTTATCCTACAGGCAACAACGTATTTCCCCCTACTACTCCGTTTGCTGACGGTACGGCAACACTGCAATATACATCTGCTGGTGAAATTATCAACTTTGCTGCACTACCAAACGGTATACAAACCTATGACGTTGTCAGCGTTAACCTTTATTGGGGTAATTCTAGAATACCTCTTAGGTATTTACCCTGGTCTAATTTCTCTGCACAGTTAAGATATTGGCAGAATTATATTGGTAGACCTATTTGTTTTTCTATGTACGGTCAACAAGCCATGTACATAGCTCCTATTCCAGACCAGCAATATTACATTGAGATAGATACAAATATATTGCCAACTGCTCTTTCTACTACAAATCCTAATGTAGTTGACCAAATTATTGACCCGTGGAGTACGGCAGTTCAATATTACGCAGCTTATAAAGCTAAGTTTTATGAACAAAGTTATGGTGAAGCTGAAATATTTAAACAAGAATATAACAAACATATCTTAAATGTACTTAATAGTACGTTTACCAGAAGGATTCCAGACCCTTACTCTAGTGGAGGCTAATAATGGCATCCGCAGAGCAAAAAAAGTCTTATGCAATTGTTAAGCAGTTTAAAGGTTTAAATACCAAAGCTAATCGCACTGCTATAGACAAAGATGAGTTTAATTGGATAGAAAATGCCATGCCTATAGGTTTTGGCAATATCAAAATAACTCCAGCATCTTCTGCCGTATCTAATGTAGGTAACGTAGCAGTTGTATTTTCCAACACAGTTAGCTATTTAACGTCTGCAAACGTCACTGATGACTATATTCTTGCGTCAGAAACTAATGGTCAGATGGAATACTTTGATTTAATTACTTTAAAACAAGGTAATGTTGCTGCAGCAGGTACTTTTTCAAGTTCGGGTGTCAGTTTAGCGCAATATCAAAACACAAACGTATTTATAGGAGACCCGTCTAAAGGTTTGTATTCCTGGGACGGTGCTAATCTGGTTGCTATCGGTTCTGTTGGTATTATTGCGGTAGTTAACCCTGGTTCTGGCTATACAAGCGCACCCAACGTTACTATTTCACCTCCTAATCAAACAGGAGGTAGACAAGCTACAGCTGTTGCGGGAACTACAACGTCTAATACCGTTAGTTATATTGTTTTGACAAATGCGGGTAGTGGGTACACATCACAACCTACAGTTACTATTTCTGGCGGTGGTGGTAACAATGCTACAGCAATAGCGCAACTGGTTACATTTGCAACGGGTACAGTATCTGTTCAAGTCAACAATGGGGGCACAGGATACGGTGCTAACGGCTCTATTTACGTTACCTTTAGCGGAGGTGGCGGGTCGGGGGCAAATGCGTCTGCAGTGATTTCTGGCAACGTAATTACCCAGGTTATTATGAATAACGCAGGTTCAGGGTATACCAGCACGCCAACAGTCAGTATTGGAGGTTCAGGAACGGGTGCAAACATAACCGCAACTGTGAATACAACAGGAATTGTGGATGTAGCAACGTTCTCGGGACGGGTTTGGGTGGCAGCCGGGCGTACAGTTTACGCATCTTCTGCAGTATCTCCTACAGATTATACGTCCGTATCTGCCGTAGCTTTTAATTTGACAGACTCAACCTTACACGGGAATATACAAGCATTATTGTCTGCTAACAATTTCTTGTACATTTTTGGTGATGACTCTATCAACGTATTTTCTAATTTGCAGGTTACATCTACTGGTGCAACTGTATTTACGAATACCAACGTATCTGCGTCTATAGGTTCTAAACGTATTTACGCCATATTTGCGTATTTCCGTTCTGTGCTATTTATGAATGATTACGGTGTATATGCGCTTGTAGGTTCTACAACCACCAAGATTTCAGACCCTCTTGACGGTATTTTCCCGTATATTGACTTTACAAAGCCTGTAACGGCTGGTCAGGCGTTGTTGAACAATATTTTATGTGCGGTATTCAATTTTTACGTCAACTCCAGTTTTCCTTATGGCTCTGGCGGTTCTAGGTACATACAGGCGGTATTTTTTGAGAAAAAATGGTTTATTACCAGTCAAGGAACATTGCAATATGTTACATCTGCGCCCTTGTCTGGAAAAGTAAACCTTTACGGTACACAATCTAACGCTTTGTATCAACTTTACGCTAATAGTTCAACCAATATTAGCAGTTACATTCAGACTGCTTTGATGGATATGGGTGACCCCATAAGAACCAAGCAAGCGTTAAAATTTGCAGTAGAGGCAACGCTTACCCAAAGTGGTGTTTTTAATGTTACGGTGGATTCTGAACAAGGGTCTACAACGCCTTATGTTTTAAGTGACTCAGGAGTTACTTGGATAAATAACAGTAATCAGGTAATATCATGGACAAACAATAGTTTAGCTATTATTCAGTGGTTATTGTCTGTTGGATATTATTTGTACAAGAGTGATGCTAGTCAGTACGGGAAGTATTTGGGGTTAACCATGACTTCTAATAATGCAGCATTTACAGTAAACACGTTTGAATTTGAACATGAATTAAGAGTGAGGTTCTAAAATGCCAGTACCAAATACATTTGCTAGTGCAACGTCTGCAATTCCGTTGGCTAATCTTGATACCAACTTTGCTACTCCTATTACTCTTGGTAATACTGCAGTACAACTTGGTAATACGATTACAACTATCAACAGCGTTACTTTTGTAAACGCAACCATATCTAGCACCAACGGAGATGCCAACATACACGGACTAACAGTAGGTTTAGGTGGTGGTTCAGTATCTACTAATACTGCGGTTGGTTATAACTCTTTAGCTACAAATAGCACAGGTTCTTTAAATGTTGGATGTGGATATAACAGTCTTTATTTAAATACTAGTGGTCAAGAAAATACTGCTGTGGGTGTTAGTTCTTTAGTAAATAACACAACTGGCTCATACAATACAAGTATTGGTAGGCAAGCTCTTGCCGCCAACACCACAGCATCTAACAATACAGCAGTAGGGTATCAAGCTGGATATAGCAGTACTGGAGAAGGAAACACTTATTTAGGATGGCAAGCTGGTTATGCTACTACTGGAATTGGTAATGTTTTAATAGGCAGAGGAACATCAACTGCTTCTGCTGGAGATAATTACGAAATTGTTATTGGGTATGCAACTTCTGGTAAAGGTTCATCAACTGCATTTATTCAATGTAATGGTGGAGGTGCTTATCAATCTAACAATTCAACTCTTTGGTCTGTTACTTCAGACGAACGTTTAAAGAAAAATATTGTTGATAACACTGTTGGTTTAACTGCTATTAATGGTATTAAAGTTCGTAACTTTGAATACCGCTTACCTGAAGAAATTACAGATTTAGACAAATCAAATGCTGTAAATCTTGTAGGAACTCAACTTGGTGTTATAGCTCAAGAACTTCAACAAGTGTTACCTGATTGCGTAAAAACAGAATCTACTGGCGTTATGTCTGTAGATTCAAGTGATGTTCTGTGGCATCTTGTTACAGCAGTTCAACAACTCAGTGCACAAGTTACTGCATTACAAGCTAAGGTGGGCGCATGAGCCAAGTAATCACACTCTTAAAAAACAAGTCTGTACTCTGGGCAATAGTGATTGCAACATTGTCTGTGTTACAAGGTTATGTAATGGAGCTACCACTTACACCTGTACATCAAATGATTGCGGGTGTAGTAATAGCGGTTGTTGTTGTGTTACTTAAGTTTACGGAGCAATAATGTCAGTATCAGCACCATTCTCTCCTTGCGGTAACACAGTAGTTATATCTGCAACTACTACTGCAACCACGCCTGTACAAGTGTCT
>Ga0214192_1000819_pt1 | contig 18332 bp, 16 predicted proteins | sample TroBogEpilimnion_44_FD_153030 | JGI IMG/M metagenome (GOLD analysis project Ga0214192, IMG submission 153030) | Freshwater microbial communities from Trout Bog Lake, WI - 29JUL2008 epilimnion | ecosystem: Environmental > Aquatic > Freshwater > Lake > Epilimnion/Euphotic zone | place: Trout Bog... | reverse complement strand
TCTTGCCCTTGGCGACCCTGGCAAAGTAGCAATTTGAGTCCACTGATCTTGGACGGGATTGTATTCCCAAAAGTGACTATCGTCAGATGTACAGCCGAGTGTCTGACCAACAAATGCTTTGCCCCTGCAAATAAAGACTGAATTACCTTGGCGCGGAGAATCGGGAAAATCTGCTTTTCTCGTCCACATATCATCATTAGGGTCATATTGCCAGAGCATGTTATCACAATCTCCGTTTCTTGCGGAATCACGTGATGTCAAAAAATATCCTTTACCATTCAATACAAATGAACAGGTAGTCCCTGCTCCACCAAATGGTAAATTCCTCTTTTGCTGCCAACTATCTGAAGGTATATGATATTGCCATACAGTGTTACTTGTAGTATATCCCCCCCCAGGTTCACCACCTGATACATAGAAGTCACTATCTATCAAAAAATATCCTGATCCTGCCAATTGCCGATTGTCAGGCATAGGACTTAATTCGACCCATTTGATAGTATCTATCTGGCCGTATACCTGTTTTAGGAATAGAATAAATACAACTAGAATTGTTTTTTTCATCCTTTTATTTAAGTGTAATTATTTTCCCAGTTTCAATTTTATTACTTCGCAATTTTGCCTTATACAAAATTACACTATTGTCGCAAGACAGCTGTTCATAATTAAATATATTAATTCCTTTACTCAAATTAGCCTTAAATGTGACCTGCCCGAGCAAATCATAGAAGGTAATGGTGCCTGATTCGGAGCACAAGACGGTTAAAGTCTTTTCTCCGTACATCGGATTTGGGTATATTTTGAATACATAGCTGCTGTCTGATAAAACGCTAGGGGCTTTATGGCGCATCTAATCCCCTGCTGGTCTAAGTTTCCAAATAGACCTAAAATGTCGTAAGCTTTCAGCTTACTGCATTTGAAAACTTGCCACATAGTAGGTCGAAGATACAATCTTCGACCAGTTGAGAGACGCGAGCAAAGGCGGGTAACTATGAATTACTTCTTCGGCTTCTTCTTCTTCGGCTTGCCATATTTTAGTCTATGCTTCATATCCCGTGTCAGGTGAAAATTCTCCTTCATGTTCTTTTCTGCCTTCTGGTGAAAGGCCCTCTCCTCCTGAGGAGCGCGGGCCTTGCCGAGTACTTTGCCGATTTCGGTTTTGGGGGTTTCGGCGGCTGTCAGTTCGGTGGATATGATAAGCCCCTCAGGATTTGGCAGGAGTTTTATCCTTTTCTTCATCAGTTGCTCGATGGCTGTCTTGTATGTCGTCTCCGCCTTTGTGACAAAGGTAATGGCCTGTCCCTTCTGATCGGCACGGCCGGTGCGGCCTATGCGGTGGATGTAGCTCTCGGGCACATCGGGCACGTCGAAGTTGATGACATGGCTCACCTCTGCTATGTCCAGTCCGCGAGCTATGATGTCGGTAGCGATCAGCACACGGTAGCTACCATCCTGAAATTTCGCTACCGTATCAAAACGATTGGGCTGCGTCTTGCCGGAGTGTATCACGCCTATAGTACCGGTAAATTTCCTGCTGATGATCTCAAAAATATCGTCGGCCATTTTCTTGGTACCTGCAAAGACCAGTACCTTGCTCATCGTGGCATCGGTACGCAGCAGCAGCTCCAGGAGGTTTATTTTGGTATAGAAGTTAGGCACTTTATATGCCGTCTGCGTGATATTCTCCAGCGGCGAACCGGCGGGTGCGGCCTCGATCTTCTCAGGATTATTAAAGAAGTCATTGATCAGCACCTCGACGTCATCCGTCAGCGTAGCGCTAAACATGAGGTTCTGCCGGCGCTGAGGCAGCAGCCTCATGATATCCATGAGCTGATGTTTGAATCCCAGGCCGAGCATCTCATCCACCTCATCTATCACGAGGCGCTTGATGGACTTGGTCTTCAGGCTGCCTTTGACTGTCAGGTCGTATACACGGCCGGGCGTACCGACCACGATGTCTGCGCCCTCCTCCAGGGCAGCCATCTGCATGTTTATGTTGCCGCCGCCATATACGCCTACCGTTTTTACGCTCATGTATTTGCTCAGTTCTTTGGCGGTCTCTACGACCTGTACGACGAGCTCGCGCGTGGGCACCATGATCAGTATGCGTGGTACGGTCACCTTGCTAAACTCCCACTGACGCAGGGATGGCAGGAGGTATGACAGCGTCTTGCCGGTGCCTGTCTGTGCTATACCCACGATATCGCGCCCCGACATGACCACCGAGTAGGACTTGCGCTGTATAGTAGTGGGGTGCGTAAAGTGGAGATCAGCCAGTGCATTGAGCAGCTGCTTATTCAGATTCAATTCATCAAAAGTCATCATCATGCTAAAACGATATTTCCGCGAAGGTAGTCAATTCGGTTTGGTGGCTGTTTCATTTTATCATCATCTCATTTAGCCCTTTCAATTCTCCCCGCATGTTTTACTTTCGCAATCCCTTTTATTAAATAGTGATAATATTATGCAAGACCTCAGTATAGAAATAGCGCAGAAAGCAAACCTGCCTGCACGTGGCGTCAAGGCCATTATGGAACTTTTTGATGAAGGGGCGACGATCCCCTTCATAGCCCGCTACCGCAAAGACCGCACGGGCAATCTCGATGAGGTAGCCATCGAGCTGGTAGCGACTCTAAAAAAGCAACTCGATGAATTCTACCATCGCAAAGAGGTGATCATAAAGTCCATCGAGGAGCAAGGTAAAATGACGGAAGACATCATGGCCAAGCTCGACGCGGCGAGCACCCTCGCTGAACTGGAGGATATCTATCTGCCCTTCAAACCTAAACGCCGTACCAAGGCCCAGATAGCAAGAGAGAATGGATTGGAGCCGCTCGCTTATATCATCGAGGAGCTCGAGGAGCGCAATCTCGACAAGGTCGCTGCGGACTTTATCAATGACAAAGTGCTAACTGCGGACGATGCCCTCGCAGGCGCTCGCGATATCATAGCAGAGTGGCTCAGCGAAAACTCAGAAGTAAGAAACAAGATCCGCCGCAAGTTCGAGCGCTTCGGTAAGCTCACTGCGAAAGTTTGGCCCGACAAAAAGGAAGAAGCTGTGAAATACAAAGACTACTTCGAATACTCGGAGCTGTTGTCAAAGATGCCTTCGCACCGGATCCTCGCTGTGTTTCGCGGGGTGATGGAGGGGTATCTACGCATGAGCATCGAGCCGGAGGAGGAGTTTGTAATCCAAGATATGGAGCGCAGTTTCATCGAGGGCTCAGGGCCATGTCAGGACCAATATAAGAAAGCGATCAAGGACGCTTATCGCCGTATGCTACAGCCACAGTTTGAGACGGAGTTTCGGATGTTGCTGAGGGATAAGGCAGAGGAGGAGGCCATCAATGTATTCGCAGAGAATCTGCGTCAGCTGCTCCTCTCCTCTCCACTCGGTCCTAAGCGTATCCTCGCTATCGATCCGGGTATCCGCACTGGTTGCAAGATCGTCTGCCTCGATGAGAAAGGTGATTTTCAAAAATCAGACCTCATCTATCTCCTTGACAATGCCACAAAGGATCAGGAGGCTATGCATAAGCTCAAACATCTGGTAGATAAATACCGCATAGATGCCTTCGCGATAGGCGATGGCACTGCGGGACGTGAGACGGAGAAGTTCGTCCGCAGCATTGATTTCGGGAAACAGATCCCGCTCTTCATGGTCAATGAAGACGGGGCTTCGGTCTACTCTGCTTCGGAGGTGGCGCGTGAGGAGTTTCCCAATGAAGATGTGACGGTGCGTGGTGCGATATCTATAGGGCGCAGGCTCATGGATCCGCTCGCGGAGCTGGTCAAGATCGACCCAAAGTCCATCGGTGTGGGCCAGTACCAGCATGATGTCAATCAGTTTCGCCTGAAGGATAAGCTGGATCAGACTGTCGTCTCCTGTGTGAATGCCGTCGGCGTCAACCTTAATACTGCAAGCAAGCACCTGCTCTCATACGTCTCCGGTATCGGTCCCTCGCTGGCAGAGAACATCGTGACATACCGCACGGAGAAGGGCCGCTTCACTTCGCGCAAACAACTCAAAGAAGTGCCAAGACTGGGAGACAAAGCCTATGAGCAGTGCGCCGGGTTCCTTCGCATCAAAGACGGCGACAATCCGCTCGATGCGAGTGCCGTGCACCCTGAGAGCTATGCTCTCGTAGAGCGCATCGCCAAAGATCTCCGGACCAACGTAAAACAACTAGTCGGCAACGAAGAACTCCTCAGTGCTGTCAAACCCGAATCATACATCACGGCTACGATCGGTACGCATACCTTCCAGGATATTCTGAATGAGCTGCGCAAGCCGGGCCTCGATCCCCGCAGTGAGGCAGAGCAGTTTGAGTTTTCGCACGATGTGTTTAAGATCGATGATGTGAAAGTCGGTATGATCCTGCCCGGCAATGTGACTAACATCACACGCTTCGGTGCCTTCGTGGACATAGGGGTGAAGCAGGATGGTATGGTCCATATCTCACAGATCGCTGACAAGTATATCAAGGATCCATCTGATGCGCTAAAGCTTAATCAGAAAGTCACTGTCAAAGTGATGGAGGTCGATGTAGCGCGCAAGCGGATTAATCTGACTATGAAGCCGTCGATGATGGTGTGAGAAAATAAAAGCTCTGTAAATGGGCATTATACATACCTACTTCAGCTCTCTCCTGATCACCTTGCCCACATTGTTCTTTGGCAGACCGTCGCGAAACTCGATAAACTTAGGACGCTTATAGCCGGTGAGCTTTTCGTGGAAATAGGCTTTGAGTTCGTCGACCGTCAGTGACGGATCGCGCTTCACTATGAATAGCTTTACCGCCTCACCAGCATGTTCATCCGGCACGCCGATCACTGCTGCTTCGAGCACTTTAGGATGATGCATGGCGACATCCTCTACTTCATTTGGGAATACCTTGAAGCCTGACACGAGCACCATATCTTTCTTGCGGTCCATGATCTTGATGAAGCCTTCTTTGTCCATCATCGCGATATCACCTGTATGCAGCCATCCATCGGCGTCGAATACCTTATTGGTTTCATCAGGCATATTCCAGTAGCCGAGCATGACCTGTGGGCCTTTGACACAGAGTTCACCTGTTTCGCCGATAGGCAGGATCTTACCATCATCATCCGTGAAGCAAATATCAGTGGATGGGAGCGGCAGGCCGATAGTGCCTATACGATCGCGACCATCGAGAGGATTGCAGGTCACGACTGGAGAGGCTTCTGTGAGACCATATCCTTCTATCACGGCAGTCTTGGTGCGCTTACGCCATTCATCGGCCACACTGCCTTTCAGCGCCATACCTCCTGCTACTGTGACCTTCAGCGTGCTCAGATCCACATTCGCAAATTCGGGTTGTATCAGCAGCTCACCGAGCAGTGTGCTCACAGCAGTCATGACTGTAGGTTTACTTTTCGCGAGTATCCGGAGAAAGCCTTTCATATCACGCGGATCGGTGATGAGGATATTATGGCCACCATATCGGAAAAGTCCCATACAATTGACCGTGAGGCAAAATGCATGATAAAGAGGTAGCGCTGTGATCACATTCTCCATGCCTTCTCTTATGCTTGGTTTCATCCACTCGAGCATCTGGGCCTGATTGGCGAGGAGGTTTCGGTGAGTGAGCATGGCTGCTTTGGCTACGCCCGTGGTACCACCAGTGTATTGAAAGAAAGCTACATCCTCTTGAGTCATTGCAGGCTTGTTGAAAGCTGCTTTTGCGCCAACGCTCAGTGCATCCCGGAAGCGCGTGACATGGGGCAGCGAGTGTTTTGGAACGAGCTTTTTGATATACTTCACTACGAAGTTTGTGATGATGCGCTGGAGGCCGGGCAGCAGGTCACCCACCTCCGTGAGGATGACATGTTTGATCGATGATCCGGCTATTACCTGGTCGAGCTTGTCCGCAAAGTTCTCCAGTATCACGATGGCTACGGCGCCGGAATCCTTTAGGTAGTGCGCCATCTCGTCGGTAGTATAGAGCGGGTTCATATTGACCACGATCAGACCGGCCCTGAATGCGCCGAAAAGCGCGACAGGGTATTGTAATAAGTTGGGCATCTGGAGTACGATGCGGTCACCCTTTTTCAGGCCCAGTTCAGTCTGATAGAACGCCGCCATCTGTGCCGATAGCTGGTCTATCTCAGCGAAGGTCAGCACATGATCCATATTGGAGAAGGCCGGTCTCCTGGCGAACTTTTGAAAAGTGAAATCCAGCATCTCCGATAGCGATGCGAACTGGCTTAGGTCTATGTCATGGTTTACGCCTACGGGATAGTTATCTAGCCAGGGTCTAAGGTTGTTTTCGCTCATGATGGTATTTTTTCGACTTATTGATTGACGAATTTATGCCATGCAAATTGCAAATAAAATCCTGAAGGTGTTTGTTTCCCGCCGAGAGATCGCTGGATTTGGCCTGAATTCCTAGTGACTTTTTAGCGCTAAAAGCAAACAATCCCGTGAGCTGGCTTTTAGCACACGGGATTGTTCAAAATATACTTTTAGGTCTTTATTCGTCCTCCTGATCTACATCGTCGCTGGACTTAGCTATGGGTCTGTTCACTGCCTTGATGGCAGTATATTCGAGGCGGAGCTTGTTTATTTTTTTCATATCAGGAGCAGAGATGTCAGCCTTCACGGCTTTCCTTCTGTGATTGAGGTCTTTCCAGAGTTTGTTTACGCTGGTCCAGTCTTCGGATGAGTAGATTTCTTTATTGGCCTTGACATTGGTTACGAAGTTATCATACTCAGCGGCCATATCTGCTCCACCCAGATCGCTAAAGTCCAGCTTCTTTGCGGATTTTGCCAATGACTGGTGGATCTTGCCTACACGTTCGATCTGCGCTGCCTGGGCCTTCACCGCATGGCGAGCAGTATATTGTACTTTGACAGAGTCCCAGTCCTGCAGTGTGCGATCATAGGCTTTGCGGGAGTCTTCGCTCAGTTTGTCGAGGCCGCTATCCACTACTGCTTTTTTCTCATTCAGCTCCTGATCCATCTGATCTAAGCTTTTGTCCAGATATTGGTCTATGGAGTCTTTGTGAGCTTTGACATACGCCTGCATGTCAGAGAGGGACTGCTGGCGGCGTGCAGCAGTCTGATCTGTACACGATGCCAGTACGACGAGTAAGAGAGCACCGGACCATATCAGCGAAAAGAATGCTCTCTTGGCAGGAAAAAGGTTGGCTTGGGATTTCATATCAGTGATTTTAAAGTATTGAAAAAACTGATTATAAACTGTCAAAAGCTGTACCATAGAGATTTAGCGGGCCGAAATGGTGTTTTTGACCAAGATCATTGCGTCTGGACTCCCCTGATTGGGGATTTTTGTGCCCGTTCAGGATCTTAAAATACTCCCCCTCCTCCAAGGGTGACTTCATTTCACATCATAAATATTGACAAAAATACCAATCAATCCTGGTGCTCTAGGGCATCCGCATCACCTATATGTCACCTATCCCAGCGCATTTTTAACATACTAACAAAAATTGGAATCCGAATTTTGCGGATCAGCGAAAAACATTTAAATTACAATCCTTATTATTGATAAATGAAGAAACTGTACTTAGCTTTCCTGCTGTCTCTGGGTTTGCACCTGTCGGCTCAGGATATACACTTCTCGCAGTGGTGGACTGCACCCGTTGCTCAAAACCCGGCTCTGACGGGCAATTTCAATGGTTTGCTGCGTGCCACTTTTGACTATCGGAACCAGTGGTTTCTCATACCTACGCTCAATCAGACTACTCCCTACCAGACATTTCAGGCATCGGTAGATGCCTCTCTATCCTCTCAGCGCATGGAGAATAATAAGTTTGGCGTGGGCCTCATGTTTTTCAATGATCGTGCAGGTGACGGCGGCCTGACGACCAACTCTGCCATGGCATCCGTAGCCTACCACCAGGGAGTAGATCGCTACGGCAAATCGCACCTCTCATTCGGCCTCCAGGCAGGGTTTGTGATGAAGCAAATCACGGAGCAAAACCTCATATTTGAATCTCAGCTCGACGGCTATGGCTGGAATAAGAATATCTATAACGGGGAAAATTTCAACAGCAATCCTATCATATATCCTGATGTGAACGCAGGTGTGAACTTCTCCTCCCAGCCAAAAGAAAAGTTTGCGTATAACTTCGGTGTATCCGTATTTCACATTGCTGCTCCGCGCGAGAGTTTCCTCTTTGATCAGAATAATCGCATCAACAGGAGGTACTCTGTCAATGGAACTATGGAGTTTAAAGCCGGCTATGACAATCAGTGGACCATCGCTCCGACCATACTCTTCATGATGCAGGGCAATGCGCAGCAATATAACGCAGGCCTTGGTATCAACTACCAGACTAATAATGACAACGTCGGCATATTCGGCGGAGCATTCACCCGTCTCAATAGCGGAGGCAGCTTCGATGCGGCTATCCTCAATGTGGGCGTGGAGCTCTGGAACACCCGTGTGGGCTTCGCATATGATATCAATCTGTCCGGCCTCAGCGCTGCATCCCAGTCTCAGGGAGCGGTGGAGGTATCGCTGGTATATATCTTCAAGAGGAAAAAAGACACGTGGATCAACTATCCGATGTACTGTCCTAAGTTCTAATACCGTTTACAAGAACTATACCCCGCTTTGGTATCCATATTTACTTTTACGTTTTCGCATTTCAAATCTTCGGGTTCTTTGCGTTCTTTGCGGTGCAAAAACATTATCAGATGGCAATCAAGATCCTGATCACCGGAGGCACTTTTGACAAAGAATATGATGAATACACCGGCAAACTTTATTTCAATGACACACACCTGCCGGAGATCCTCAGCCTCGGCAGATGCGACCTCAATGTGAGTATAGACAGGCTCATGATGATAGACAGTCTGGAGATGACAGACAGGGATCGTTCATTCATACTCGGAGAGTGCCGCGCCTGTGAGGAGGATCAACTCGTGATCACCCACGGCACAGATACTATGGAGGTCACAGCCCGTGTGCTCGGCGAGGCGGCCCTCAGCAAAACCATCGTCCTCACCGGTGCTATGATCCCGTATAAATTTGGAAGCTCGGACGGACTCTTCAATATGGGAACGGCCCTGGCATTCGTCCAGTCTCTGCCACATGGCGTCTATGTAGCGATGAATGGCAAATGCTTCACATGGGACAACGTCCGCAAAAACCGCAGCAGGGGAACTTTTGAGGAGCTAAACCGTATTTAATTTTTAAACGGACTTTTTACTTTACAGGGGATATTCCTATATTTAAACGATATTTAAGTCTCATAATAATACTATAAATGAAGAATGTATTTGTGGCCATGATCGGCCTGATGATCCTGGCCGGCTGCTCAAAGACCTCTCAGCTCAAATCGGACCTGACAGGTACCTGGTACACTTATAAGCTGACCTACCAGCAATCATCCCCGTACCTGCAGGACTCCGTGATGAATGACTCCATCACCTTCACCTCCAGCACATACTCACGTATCAATATCAGGCAAATAGGTACCGCATATGACACTGTGCGCGACATGGGCACATGGGCATTCCAAAATTCAAACGGTCAGGTGGTGCTCACCGATACCAGTAATGTAAAGCAGACATTCACAGTGCTGAACCTCACCGGCAATAGCGTAGAGCTCCTGCGAAACGGATACGACTACTACCTCAGAAAAAACCCTAATCCATAAATACCTCCGCTGATGAAAAAGACGATTTTCCTTTCCTCCTTATTTATCGCCCTCGTGATAGCAGGCTGCAATGAGAAAAACCTCATCAATCAGATAGATGGTACATGGCATGTTTCGAAATATGCGGTAGCCGGAGCGGATCAGACGCGCTGGTTTGATACTACTAAAGTAAATTTCAAATGGACTTTTTCGGGTAGCAGCAGTTTCAATCAGACATGGAATACGGTTTCAAAATATACAGTTTATACTAACGATACTTTTGCGCATCTCGATACCACCACACATACTTATGTGATAGACAGCGTCACCACTGTCAGTGCAGTAGTACCTACTACTGTGTTAAACACAGTCAAAGGAGACTGGTATCTCACTAATGGCAATCAGTTTCTCGAGACCAGAGACTCTCTGACCGGTATCCATCTCTATCAGATCATCGACCACTCCAGCAGCAGCCTCCATCTGCTAGACGGCAACAAAGACTACTATCTCGCTAAGTGATCCCGGTTAAATGAGATATTACTCATTTGTCTGAGCGGGTTACGGTTACACCTGATATATTTAGAAGCCAAACAAATGGTTAAAAATTTTCTATTCCATCGTGTCCATCCTGTCAGAGATCCACTATGGGATCCTATGGATGTAGCTCTCTTTGACCGGTGTATCTCCTATATCTCCCGGCACTATCAGGTCGTGCTCATAGAGGATCTCATCGGCAATCCCACGCTACTCGCTCAGCGAAATATTGCCACGATCATGTTTGATGACGGATATAAAGATAACATCGAGTACGCTGCGCCTATCCTGGATAAATACGGCTGCAAAGCATCCTTCTACGTCGTTACGGACTGCATAGAGCACAATATTCCGACCTGGACGCACATATTAGAGCACAGCTTCCTCAGTACTAAGATTTCTAATGTAAATTTAATGTTTGAATTCATACCTTTAGAACTGAGAGTTACCTCTTTACCTACTAGGGAAGCGCGCTTGGATTATGTCAAAAAACTTAAGCCAATCTTAAAAAAAGTACCTCATGAGCAGCGGAATATGATCCTCAGAAGAGTGCAGGACACCTATACCGATGTAGCGATACCGAGGCTAATGATGACTTGGGAGGATTTATCCCTATTGAGAAGTAAAGGTCATTATATTGGTTCTCACACTGTCTCGCACTGCGTACTAGGTACTATGACTGATACGGAGGAGATCAGACAGGAGCTCAGGGTATCAGGCCAGCTGATAGAGCAGCATTTGGGTTATTTCCCAAAGACTATCTCTTATCCGGTGGGCAGCTATGATCAGACTACCATACGGCTGAGCCAAGAGGTAGGATATACGATCGGTCTGGCAGTAAAACAAAAACCCTATGAACCTGAGGAAGATTCAGTCTTTGAGATACCGAGGATAGAATTGTACAATGAAAGCTGGTTTAAAACATTAATGAGGATCACCAATCTTTTGGAAAAAGCAAAGAAGTTAATCAGATATTAAATGAAAATAGTTTTATGGATAGACAATAACCCCAACCAACTCGCGCTGGCAAATAGGATCCATGCACAGTACCCTCTCGCGGGTATCATAGTCGAAACTAGAAACATTAAATCCAAAATCACTGTAGACAAAGTCCTCGAAAAATTATTCCTCTCTCGTATATCCGCAGCCTGGAAAGACCTGCAGAGTCACTATCAAAAAAAATATCCCCACTATCCTGATACTAAAATACTGAACCTCCAAAATATTAATTCTGATGAGGCATACCGATTTACCACGGAAATCGAACCAGACCTGATATTGGTATCGGGTACGCGTATGATCAAAGAAAAAATGCTATCTATAAAGCCATCCATTGGCATACTCAATCTTCATACAGGCCTCTCTCCATATATTAAAGGGGGGCCGAACTGCACAAATTGGTGTATATCGACTAATCAGCTGCATCTTATTGGCAATACTGTGATGTGGATAGACATCGGTGTCGATACAGGGAATATCATCACTACGGAGATTACCGAATTTACGGGTAATGAAACCCTACTCGGCGTGCATATCAAGGTGATGGATCACGCACATAGCTTATATCTCAAGGCGGTAGAAAAACTTATCTCTGGCGAGCGCAGCAGCGTCAGTCAAAATAGCATCACCAAGGGTATAACTTATTACAACAAGGAATGGAAGTTCAAGCAGAAACTAGATCTCCTGATAAACTTCATGCACTTCAAGAGAAATATTACTTCACCGGAATATGCAAAGCAGAAAGCAGCAATCACCACAATAAAAATATAATCAGCCATTTTTATAACTTGCATCCTTTACAGTTAGGCATAGTGCCGTACTAAGTTTTACCTGATATGGATACAAGCAAACCTACTTTTTTTTCTATAGTAGTCCCTACCTATAATCGCGCACATCTGATAGCTGCTACCTTGGATAGTATTCTCGCGCAGACATATCTACACTACGAGATCATCATCGTAGACGATGGCAGCACTGACAATACAAATGAGGTGATCCAAAAATATCTGTCTGAGAATGTTTACTACTACAAAAAAGACAATGGCGAAAGGGCCTCTGCCAGAAACTATGGAACGCACAAGGCTAAGGGTGAGTACATAAACTGGTTTGACTCTGACGATATCATGCTGCCAAACAATCTCCAGGAAGCCGCAAATATGGTAGAAAGATACAATGCGCCGGAATTTTTCGCACAGGGGCATCAGTATCTGGATCCTGACGGCAGTATACTGCGCACTGAAGTCTTCCCTCCGGATATCAACTGGAGGCTGTACAAAGGCAATCCTCTTGCAAACTCCCCCGTGATGGTGAGAAGAGATATTGCGCTCAGGAATCCTTTTAATGAGGATAGGGGTATGTCGGGTAGCGAAGATTATGAACTCTGGCTGCGACTGGCCGGACAGTACAGGACATATTCCTCTGCTGTCATTACAGTCTCCATTATCTTTCATGATCAGAGGAGCGTTCTGACCATGGTGTCGGCAGATCAGCTGATCATGCGCTATACCAAGTTTATTCAGTATACCACATGCAATAGTGATATTCTGGCACTGCTCGGAGACAAAAAAGGTTTTTTTGAAATGAAAAACTATCTTCTGCTGGCAGTAGATCTGGCCCATCATGGTCATCTATCGCCGGGTATAAAATATCTTCGCAAAGCCATCGCCGCCTCTCCCCGAATTATATATGAAAGGGGCTTTTACGCTTTTCTCAAACATTATCTGAGGAATGTTCTATCCTGAATAGAAATAATTTCAGTTTGTAATGCCAATAAAATGTTACTAAGGACTACCTGCTGCACACTTTGCACTAACCTTGTAGATACCTTGATAATTAATTGAGAAGCATTTATTAATTTCCACTCCGCCACCGGCTTTTACCGCAGATTACTGTTACATTATGAACGAGCCCGTTTTTTTTTCCATAGTCGTCCCCACCTATAATCGGGCACATCTCATATCTGCCACGGTAGAAAGTGTATTAAATCAGACATACAAAAATTTTGAGCTACTGGTCATAGATGATGGTAGTACAGACGACACTGAGTCAGTGATGCAAAAATATATATCAGATAAGGTACGCTACTTCAAAAAAGAGAACGGTGAAAGGGGCTCCTGCCGAAACTACGGCACCGCACTTGCCAAAGGAGATTACATTAACTGGTTTGACTCCGATGATATCATGCTACCAAATCATCTGGAGGTGGCGTCGGGATTAGTGACCAGATTTCAACGGGCGGAGTTATTCTCGACGGGATTTAGATATCAGGATGGAGATGGCAATCTAATATCCACTTCAAACTATCCAACCGATATTAACAAAGAATTGTACAAAGGCAATGCAATAGTAATAGACTGCCTCTTTGTACGACGCGATGTGGCTCTGGAGCTACCGTTCAATGAAGATCGTGCGCTCTCTGCCAGCGAGGACTATGAGCTTTGGCTGCGCATGGGGGCAAAGTATAAATTTCATACTGTACCAGATATCACCGTAGCCGTGATCTATCATCTAGAGCGCAGCGTGATCGCCATGACCAATCCTAACCAACTTATTGCCCGCTACACCCGGTTCATCCAATACTCCACAGCTGATCCATCGGTGGCGGCATTTTTAGGTTCCAATAAAGATGCTTTTGTGATGAAAAATTATCTGTACCTGGCTGTCGCCCTTGCTCACCATCATCACCTTGATCAAGCAAAGAAATACCTCAAAATGGCGATCTCCAGCTCTCCCAGAATATTTTTGGAAAAAGGATTTTATGCTTTTTTAAAGCACTACCTGCGCCACAGCCTGTCGCAGTGAGAAAATGTATTATTTTGCAGCATGGCGCAAACACTGTTATACCTCATCCTGGCATTCATAGCCGCTGAATTTATTTTTTCGAAAGTACTCTCCTACCTAAACATGAAATCATGGGAGAAACCAATCCCGGATGAAGTCAAAGAACTATACTCCGACGGCAAATTTGAAAAAGCTAAAGCATACGCCCTCGACAATGACCGCGTGAAAACAATATCCGGCACGCTGTCATTCATCATCACCGTGGCGTTCCTTTATTTTCACGGTTTCGCATGGGTGGATGATGTGGTGCATCAGATCTCGGGCCAGTATATCATTCAGGGGCTTTTGTTTTTTGCTATCATAGGGCTGGCTTCTTCTCTCATGAGCTTGCCTTTTGATATATACAGTACATTTGTGATCGAGGAGAGATACGGGTTCAACAAAACCACCCCTGCTACATTTGTCACCGATCAAATAAAGAACCTACTGCTAGGAGCCATCATCGGAGGGGGTATATATGCGTTGCTGGCCTATCTATTTCAGCTACTCGGAGATTATTTCTGGATTGCTGCGTGGGCAGTCGTATCGGGTTTTTCATTGTTCATCGCAGCATTCTACACATCTGTCCTGCTGCCAGTGTTTAATAAACTCACCCCGCTGGAGAGCGGTGACCTACGCACCAAGATCGAAGCATATGCTTCTAAAGTCAGCTTCCCACTCACCAATATCATGGTGATGGACGGCTCAAAGCGCTCGTCAAAAGGGAATGCATTCTTCAGCGGTATGGGTAGCAGGAAAAGTATCGTATTATTTGATACGCTGATCAATGATATGAATCCTGATGAGATCACAGCAGTACTCGCGCATGAAGTAGGCCACTATAAAAAGAAACACATCTTTCAGTCTATGGTGCTCAGTGTGGTACAGATGGGGGTGCTGTTTTTCCTCTTTGGCTGGCTGGCACGAAATCCTGTGATGGCGGAGGTCCTTGGTGCTAAAGAAAATACTTTCTACCTGTCCCTAATTACATTCTCATTGCTTTACAGCCCGATATCGACTGTGACGGGACTATTTATGAATGTATTCAGCCGCAAGAATGAATATGAGGCGGACCATTACGCCAAGACTACCTATGGCGCAGAGCCTCTGATCTCCTCCCTGAAAAAACTCTATGTCAGCTCCCTCGGCAACCCACAACCTGATCCGGCTTACGTCTTTGTCAACTACTCTCACCCTACTCTCCTGCAGCGTATCAGAGCGATGAGGGCTGACTGATACAAATGTATCTGCTATAAAACAGAATACCGTGGACCGTTCACTTTTACATAGCGATATAATACTTGAGGACAATCGTGCACTCCTTCGTCCGCTGCGCGAAAACGATATAGAGCACCTTTTACCTTTTGCTATCCATGAGCCGGAGATATGGCGATACTCACTGACGCAGGCCGGTAGTGAGGACAAACTAAGGCGATACATCAGTATCGCACTGGACGCGAAGGCAAAGGGCAAGGAATATCCATTTATCATCTTTGACAAAAAGACCCAATCCTATGCAGGCTCCACTCGATTTTATGATATACAGCCAGAGTATGACACGCTTCAGCTGGGCTACACATGGTATGGCTCCGAATATCAGGGTACAGGATTGAACAAGCACTGCAAGCTACTATTACTTCAGTTGGCATTTGAAAATTTGGGCGTAGTGCGCGTAGAGTTTCGCGCGGACAATAATAACAAGAAAAGTATCGCGGCAATGAAGAGCATCGGCTGTGTAGAGGAAGGCGTGCTCCGACAGCATTTACCTACAGCAGATGGACTAGGGCGCAGGGATAGTATCATTCTGAGTATATTAAAAGCTGAATGGCCTACTGTTAAGAAGAGATTACTACATCGCTTGTCTTCATGACTTTTCCGTATCTCTCACACGATATGGCAAGTCCTCAAAATATATAACAGCGATGTTATGCCTCAAAAAGGGAGGAAGGTCAGATCCTGAAATTGACCGCCAGTATCAGCCGGCTCTCATTCCTGATCAGATCGGGCCTCCATCCGGCGGGGATAGGAGTAGTGGTATATCCATCGGGCGATGTGGTGCCACCATGGCCGGCAAAATAAGGCACATTCGCCTGGCGATAGTCATACTCCAGCCTCAACGTCACATAGTCGACAGGCATCACATCAAAGCAAACAGTGCCCTGAAAAATATTAAGCCTGTGCGCAGGATCGGCAGCTATGGCATCAGTGAAATCATTTGGCCTGACATTAGACGGCGCTAGTGCGAGATATACACCAGGATTGGTCACGAAGTCTACGCGCGTAGTGAGCGCTATGATGTTTTTAAAAAACCAGAGCCGATTGGCCACTGCTATTCCCGCCATATAATCTGACAAACCGCTTATACCATGACCCGCCTGGAAACCAAAATGATCATTGATGCTAAAAGCGGCCTGCGACAATCCTTTAGCTTTTGGCACATGATAGTAGCGATAGCAGGCGCTATTGTCATGGTGGAATCGTCCTACGCGCGAGTCTTTGGTATCAGCACCGCCATAGAAGTTGGCGACCAGTTGCAGGTTCTCATCAGGCCGCCAATAGGTAGAGCTACCGCCGCCCAGATATCGGCTCCAGCTGTTATAACTCTGCCAGCCATTCACGAGCCAGATCTCCGTCTTCACTTTCTTTGACGGATAGATCTGCATCCGAGCACCGCTGAAATAAAAAGGCGTAAAGTCACAAGTAGTCGCACGCTGATAGCACCAATTCTCCTGCGTGAGATAGCTCTCTAGTCCGATGTATGACATAAAGATACCAGCCTCCATATTGATGCCGTAGAGTTTATTGAAATGATATCCTGCGGCGGCTTCTCGTATAATTTTAAGGTCACCTGAGGTGGTATTGCGGCCGTGCACCACAGAGCCATCGATCTCCTGATCTATATTCAGCATATTGCCGGCCTGCAGCCAGATACGCCCGATGATATTTTTATAATTGGTCTCCATGCCAATACTTACGAGGTTCACCGTGATCTCACTCGTCCTTCCTACGGTAGCAGAAGCCACCTGCGTATTATCTATCGGTCTCGCGAAATTATAATTGTAGTACATGTCCCCCAGTGCCACCCCCGTCAGGATGGTTTCCCCTGTCTTGCGGTCCTTCAGCTCCAGCGGGAAATGCTGCTGGCGGTTCTGCCCATTGATCCAAGACAGATCATAGCCGTCAAAAGGCACACGAGCCTCCGCCTGTGCTGTGCTATCCTGTGCAGCCACAGCGACTGAGATTAGTAGAGGGACAAAAAGGACGAGTATTTTATTCATTGGCGTGGATTGGCACAAAGATAAGAGCGCTAAACGAATAAAAGCTGATAGGCGTCATCATAAAATAAAAAACCACCGAATCCTTGTAGAATCGATGGTCTAAGTGGGTCTTATTGGGTTCGAACCAATGACCTCTACGTTGTCGACGTAGCGCTCTGAACCAGCTGAGCTAAAAACCCTTTTGCGGACGACAAAGATATAATTGTCCCGCTAATACGCAAATGTCAGGCCTTGATACCGGCCAAAAAGGTTTTGATATCATGGAAGGCCTGCATCGCTGCGGGGTCTACACCCGGAATACTAAAAAAGCCATGCACGAGCCCTTTATACTCAGTATAGCGGACTATATTGCCGGCACTTTTCAGCTGATTACTGTACTTATATCCATCATCGAGCAGCGGATCGAACTCTGCGGTGAGGATGAATGCAGGCGCAAGGCCGGTCATATCCGATTCATAGCATGGCGATACATGCGGGTCGCACTGATCCTCGGGCCTCGGCGTATACTGCTTCTGAAACCAAAACATAGATTCCTTGGTTAGGATATACCCGGCACCATTTCTGCTGATAGAGGGATTATCGAGTTTGCCATCGACCCAGGGATAGATGAGTACTTGCGCGTTTAGTTTGATGCCCTTTTCACGGCAGCGATAGGCCATGCATGCGGAGAGATTGGCGCCTGCGCTATCGCCTGCTAGGACGAGGTCATTCGGATTGCCGCCGCAGGTACTGATATTTTTTACGACCCATTCTATGGCTGCCAAGGCATCCTCATGTGCTGCAGGGAAAGTATGCTCCGGCGCTAGCCGATAGTCTACGGATACAACTATGCACTGATTCATCTGGCAGAGGCGGCGACAGACATTGTCGTGCGAGTCGAGACCATACAGGACAAATCCACCACCATGATAGTAGATCAGGACGCGCTGATTTTGCGCATCGCTGTCTGAGTAGATGCGGATGGGAATGTGATCGATCTTACTGTCCACTACTTTCGCAACTTTGACGGGTTTGTCAAAGAGTTTGGTGCCGAGCCATGCAGCGCGCGTTGATTTTTGGCGTACATCA
>Ga0214192_1000818_pt1 | contig 18370 bp, 12 predicted proteins | sample TroBogEpilimnion_44_FD_153030 | JGI IMG/M metagenome (GOLD analysis project Ga0214192, IMG submission 153030) | Freshwater microbial communities from Trout Bog Lake, WI - 29JUL2008 epilimnion | ecosystem: Environmental > Aquatic > Freshwater > Lake > Epilimnion/Euphotic zone | place: Trout Bog... | reverse complement strand
CGGCTTCATCAACGACCGCGAGTACGGGGTGGCGGTGGAGACGCCGCTGGCGGTGGTGCAGGGGCCGGCGGAATCGAGCGACGCGCCGTATTTCGTGGATCTGCTGAACGACGATCTGGAGAAGCGGTTCCCCGGCTACGACTTCCAGGCGCGGGCCGATAAGATTTACACGACGCTCGATCTGGACCTGCAGCGCGCGGCCAACGAGGCTGTTTCCGTGGGGATGAAGCAGCTCGACGACATTGTGCGCAAGCAGGGGCGGTTTAAGAAAGCGCCGTTCGTGGAGCCGCAGGTGGCGCTGATTGCGCTCGACCCGCACACGGGCGAGATCAAGGCGCTGGTGGGCGGGCGCAACTATAACGTCAGCCAGCTGAACCGCGTGCTGGCGGAGCGGCAGCCGGGTTCGATCTTCAAACCGTTTGTTTACGCGGCGGCGCTGAATACGGCGGTGGCGGGAGGGTCGAAGACGATGACGCCGGCGACGATCGTGGTGGATGAGCCGACCACGTTTGTTTTCGACGGCCAGGAGTACTCGCCGGGCAACTTCGACAAGGAGTACTTCGGGCCGGTGACGCTGCGGAAGGCGCTGGCGAAATCGCTGAACATCGCGACGATCAAGGTGGCCGAGATGGTTGGCTACAGCACGGTGGTGAACCTGGCGCACAAGGCGGGCATCAGCAAAGATGTGAAGGCCACGCCCGCGATGGCGATTGGTTCCTACGACGCAACGCCGATGGAAATGGCAGGCGCGTACACGGTTTTCGCCAATGGCGGCAAGCGCGTGCAGCCGGAACTGATTTCGCTGGTGCGCGAGCAGGGCGGCCATCTGCTTTACGAACAGAAGCCGCAGCCGAAGGATGTGCTGGACCCGCGCGTGACGTATCTGATGGTCAACATGCTGGAAGAGGTGATGCGGACCGGCACGGCAGCGGGAGTGCGGGCGCGTGGTTTCACGGTTCCGGCGGCGGGCAAGACGGGGACGTCGCATGACGGCTGGCTTGCCGGCTTCACGTCGAACCTGCTCTGCATCGTGTGGACGGGCTTTGACGACAACCGGGAGCTGGACGTGGAGGGCGCGCATTCGGCGCTGCCCATCTGGGCGGAATTCATGAAGCGGGCCACCGAGTTGCGGCGCTATTCCGATGCGCGGCCGTTTGAAGCGCCGGACGGCGTGGTGACGGTGACGATCGACCCGGAATCGGGCATGCCGGCGACGGCTTCGTGCCCGGCGCAGACGCCGGAAGTTTTTATCTCCGGCACCGAGCCGGTGGGGACCTGCCCGCTGCACGGCGGCAAGGGCGGCGACCAGGTGACGGTTTCGGGGTGGACGCTGCCGGCAGGCAAACAGGAGGCGGCCGAAGCGCCCGCGGCCGCGGCCAATGCGGCGCCGCGCCGCCCGAAGAAGGAGAACGCCGCCGGGGCCACTACGCCACCGGCAGCGCCAAAGCCAGCCACGGCAACCGAGCAACAGCCGAAGAAAAGCTTCTTCGGCAGGCTGCTGGATGTGCTGAAATGAAGACGGAGCAAGGTGCCGCGGCTTGTTATGCGGCCTGAGTCTCAGTGAGGCGCCGCCGTGCAGTCCGTTCGAATCGCGATGCTGTCTACTTCGGCCATTTGTTTCTGCCTTTCGCCGGGCTTTGCGCAGAACGGTGCGACGGTGGTCTCTCAGTACAGCCCCTCGGCTACCGCGGCCGTTCAGCCCAAGCCGAAGCTGAGCCCGCAGGAAATGGGCGATATCTACATGGCGCGCAAGATGTACCGGGAGGCGATCGACACCTACAAAGAAGGGCCAAACGACGCGCTGACGTGGGACAAGATCGGCATCGCATGGCACCAGCTCGGCGACCTGAAGGCCGCGCGCAGCGCTTACGAAAAGGCCGTGAAACTCGATAAGACGTACGCCGACGCGGTGAATAATCTGGGCACGCTGGACTATGCCGAGAAGCGCTACCGGACGGCGATTAACCGCTACCGCAAGGCGATCGCGCTGTCGCCGGAATCGGCGGCGTTCTGGAGCAATCTGGGGACCGCGTATTTCGCGCGCGGCAAATATGAAGACATGGCGAAGGCCTATGCGAAAGCACTGGAGCTCGACAAAGATGTTTTCGAGCAGCGCGGCGGTACGGCAGGCACCCGGATGCAGGAGAAATCGGTGGGCGACCGGGCCCGATTCCACTACGAAATGGCACGCACGTACGCAAAGGCAGGCAACAACGAACTGGCGCTGCAGTATCTGCGCAAGGCTCTTGAAGAAGGTTTCCGCGACAAGGAGAAGCTGCAGCAGGCGCCGGAGTTTGCCGCGCTGCGCGGAACCGATGAATTTCAGGATCTGATGAAACTGGAGCCGCGTGTCCTTTAATCGGCTGTTCTCAAGTAATCGGCTGTTCTCAAGGCAGGTGCGGTGCAGCCGGTCGTACGGCCGGATTTTGGCAGGCGTGCTGGCGCTCGCCGCGCTCGGGCTCGCCGGATGTCAAAAAGAAAAAGCAGGCGGGCCGCCGCCGCATTTCGCGGTGCTGCGTTTTGAAAACCTCACGGGAGACCCATCGCTGGAGTGGACGGCGCGGGCGGCGAGCGAGGTGCTGGCGGTGGAGATCGAGTCCGGCATGGAAGGCCCGGTGCTGCCGAGCAGCGCGGTATCGAGAGGCGTACAGTCGCTCGGGGCGCACATGGCGTCGGCTCCGGGCATCTCGGCGGAGCGCCAGGCGGCATTGCTGGCCGGCGCGGGACGGCTCATCACCGGATACGTCACACGGGAGAACGGGCGGCTGCGCATCACGGCGTCGGAGGAAGACGCGGCGACCGGTAAGAACGTGCGCACGCTGTCCGCGGCGGGGAGCACGTTTGAAGCCGCGATCAATGCGCTTGCGGGCGGGCTCACGACCAAGCCGCGTCCATACTTCACGGGCCGGACGGATGCGGTTCGCTATTACGCGGCCGCGCTGGAGTCGCCGGGCGAAGCGGGCGCGCAGGGATTCCGGAAGGCGCTCGAAGCCGATCCGGATTTCGGTCCCGCATGGGTGGCCAGCGCCGTTCTGGACGCGAGCCGCGGGGATCGCGCGGCCTTCACGGCGACGCTGGAGCAGGCGGCGCGGCGGAAACTGGACGGCTTCAGCAGGGCGCAACTGGAACTGGAAGCATCGGCGCTCAGCGGCGATCGCAAGCAGCGACTGGCGGCCATGCATAAGGTATCGGACCTGAGCCCGGCCGATGGCACGCTGCTGCGGTCGGTGGCGGAGGCGGAGGTTGCGGCGGGCGAGTTCAAGGCCGGCGCGGCGGACTGGCAGCGCGTGACGGCGCAGTCGCCGGACGACTGGGCAGCGTGGAACAGCCTCAGCTACGCGCGCTCGTACGCGGGCGACTACAAGGGCGCGCTGGAGGCGATCGGCGCATACGCGAAGCTGCGGCCGAACGACGCCAATCCGCTCGATTCGGCGGGCGACATCCATTACGAATTCGGAAAATTTGCCGAAGCGGCGGCGTCTTACGCGCAAGCCGGGCAGAAAGATGCGAACTTCGAGCGGCAGGGCTATTTGTATAAGGCGGCATGGGCGAAGTTTCGCGCGGGCGATCGCGCGGGCGCCGATAAGCTGATGGCGGATTTCAGCACGGCGCGGCAGAAGCAGCCCGATGCCGTGCTGCCGCTGCAGCAGGCGGCGTGGCTGTATCGGACGGGCCGGGCAGAGCAGGCCATCGCGATGCTGCGGAAACTCGCGGCGGCCGAACCCTCCGGCCCCGGCGATGCGTCGCTGGCGCAGAATCGGGCGAATGCGCTTTCGCAGCTGGCGGTATGGGAACTGCTGGCCGGCGATCGGGCAAAGGCGGCGGCCGACGTCGCCGCGTCAGGCAAGCCCACGAGTATTCCGGCACTGCTGACGGCGTTTTCTTCGATGCCATCCGCGCCGGTGGCGGAATGGGAGACGCGAGCGCAACACCTGTTCCCTGCTCCGCAAATGCAGGGGCTGCGGCGTACTGCGCTGGGATATGCGTTGCTGCTGGATGGCAAGCGCGAGGCCGCATTGCCGGTCTGGAAGGAGATAGCCGCTGCCGAGCCGGGCGACTTCCTCTCCGCCGCCATTTTCGCGCGGCTCGAAGGGCGCAAGCCGGCGCTCGAAGTGCTGCCCACGCCGGACAGCGCGAACGGCTTCCTCGCGGTGCTGGATCAGCTTTCGCGCTGAAGTCGTCCGGAGTTCAAAGGTCCGGAGGGATCAGGCCCCGCCGTATTCCATCACGACCAGCGTGACGTCATCGGACTGTTCGGCGCCGGCGGTGAAATCGAGCAGCGCCTTCTGAATGGCATCGTGCATTTCGCGGGCGCTGGCGGTGGCCGCGCCGCGAACGGCCTCGCGAAGTCGCTGGCGGCTGAAGAATTCGCCGGCCGGATTCTGCGCTTCGGTCACGCCGTCCGAGTAAAGCACGAGGCGATCGCCCGGCTGCAGATCGCGGGATCCGGGATGGAAACCGGCACCGGGCATGAGGCCCACCGGCATGGAAGTGGTCTCCAGCTTTTCGGTTTCGCCGCTGGCCCGTACCAGCAGCGGCGCGCAGTGGCCGGCGTTGACGTACGTCAGTCGGCCTGCGCTGTCGAGCCGCGAATAGAACATGGTGGCGTATTTGCCGTGCTCGGCGCGGTCTGTCAGGAAGGCATTGATGCGCGAGAAGACCTCGGCGATATCGGTGACGGCGGAAGCGCTGAGAAAAACGCCCTGCAGGAAGCTCGCCAGGAGGGCCGAACTGACGCCCTTGCCCGCCACGTCGGCAATCACGAGCGACCAGACGTCCGGGGCGACCTGGACCACGTCATAGTAATCGCCGCCCACCTGGTGCGAGGCGACGCTCGACCCGGCCACGCGGAACCAGCCGGATTCGGGCAGCGCGCGCGGCAGCAGGCCCTGCTGGATGTGACGCGCCACGTCGAGTTCCTCTTCGATGCGCTGACGGAGGCGCTCCTCTTCGAGCAGGCGCGCATTTTCGAGCACGGTGGAGGCTTCGATGGCGAGCGTTTGGAGCAGTTCGCGGTTGCCGCCGGCGAGGTCCACGGCGCCGAGCCGCGAATCCATGTAGAGCAGGCCGGCGCTCGACTGCGATGCCGACATCATCTGCGTACCGGCCGAACTGCTCAGCGAGATGCGCACGAGCGGCACGCAGACGACGGCGCGCAGGTCGAGCGCCATCACGGTGTTGGCTGGCTGATCTTCACCGGCGGCCGAGGGATCGAACGACATGGAGAAGAGATCGCGGCGGCTTTCGAGCGCGCGCTGAATCAGGCGGCGGGGCACGCGCAGATCGTCGGCCGGAAGCTGGCCGCCGAGGCTGGAGCGCGCGCTGCGGACCTGGAGTTCGCGCTCTTCGTTGAACAGCAGCAGGAAGCCGCGTTCGGCGCCGGTGACGGTGAGGGCGGCATCGACAACGGTATTGAGGACGTCGTCGACTGAAAACGAACTTTGCAGGGAGCGGGCGACTTCGAGGACGGCGCGGAGCTTTTCGAGGTTGGAGGCGCCGGGATTTGCGGCAGCGGCGGGATGGGGCGCGGCGGCGCGCACGGCATCGACCAGCGCAGGCCTGGGGGCGGGGTTTTCGCTGTCGCCGGCGGCGACAAACTGCAGACGGTAGCCGTCGGGCACGCCGAACTCGATGCAGTCGGAATCTTTGAGCGCGTGTTCGCCGTCAGCGCGGGCGCCGTTCACCCAGACGCCGTGGCGGCTGGCGAGATCCTCCACGACTAAGTTACCGTCGTTGCGGACGATCCGGGCGTGGTTGCGGGACACGCGCGAATCGCGCAGGATCAGATGGTTGTCCGGCCCGCGCCCCATGCAAAAGGGCAGAGGCGACAAGGGAACGCGCGTGCGTCGTCCATTGGGATCGGTGACGACAAGGACGGGGACTTCAGAGGGATGAGACATCACCGCGCAGGACGGCCGGCCGGGGTGGTTTTCGGCTGCGTTACCGAAATTTTCGAGGCTGGCATTTTCGAGGCCGGCTTTTTCGAGGCTGGCTTTCTTGCCGCTGGCCTTTTAGGCGCTGGCGGCTTGACGCGCGCCTGTTCGGCGGCCTGCTCGAGTTCGCGCGCCCGCAGCGCCTGGCAGTGGGAGCAGTAGCCGCCGACTTCCGTCCTTGCCAGCACCACCTGAAAGCCGAAGTGCGATTCGATCTGGCGGCGCAGTTTGGTCAGCGGATCGCCGAAATACTCTTCCACTTTGCCGCAGGCGAGGCAGATGACGTGGGCGTGCTCGCCCTTGCGGCGCGTTTCGTAGAAGTGCTGTTCGCCGGCCTGGTGCATGAGGTCCAGTTCATCGACGAGGCCGCCCTCTTTGAGCATCTTCAGTGTGCGGTAGACGGTGACGCGATTGAACTTCGGGTCGGCCTGTTTCGCCATCTGAAAGAGGCGCTCGGCATCGAGATGTTCGCCGGTGCGATCGATCAGATCGAGCAGGATTTTGCGCTGGCGCGTGAGGCGTTTGCCGCTTTGCGTCAGCACGGTATTGGAAGAATCGTGAACCGACATGGACTGATACACAGTTTAGCGCCCGCGGCCGCGGGTTTGGTTGCGGAGCGAGCCGGATTTTCGTTGTCGGATTGGCCTGAACGCGTTAATCTGAACACAAGGGAGATTCATCAAATGGCCAAAGGTATGGACCGCAAGAAAGAAACGAAGAAGCCCAAGAAGGACAAAGCGAAGTAATTCTCCGGTTTGTGCCCGGCCCGGCGCAGGAGGGGAAGCTCCCCGAAGCTATCGGGCCGGCACAAACGTCACGGTATTTTTCACATCCACCCGATTGAACTGCATCGGGAAACTTGTCCCGCTGTAGTAGGCGTCCCACTGGTCTTTGTAGTGGCTCGACGCGAAGTGTCCGGATTGCCCCAGCGGGATGTTTTCGAGCGACGCATCCCAGTCCCCCGCCAGAGAGTTCAAACGCACCGACGGCCCGAGCAGCTGTGTGGTCTGCTTCACCGTTGTGGGACCGCCGCTCATCGGCACCGGCCCGATGTTGAAATAGGAGCCGATCCAGGGGATGCGCGCGCCAACCGGGTTTTCCAGCGGGATGAAGAGCGCGTGTCCCCACTGCCAGTGTTTGGGGTCGGTGCCCTGGCGGCGCTGGGCTTCCTCGAAGGCATCGGAGAAGCTGCTGAGCAGTGTGCTGTCCCAGTCGCCGAACCAGCCTTTGGGGCGCTCCCGCAGGATGCGTTCCACAAGGGACCAGGAAAGCTTGGTTTCCCAGGCGGCACCGTTGCCCGGCGAGGCGCGCTCGGCAATGGCCTTGCGCAGATACTGCGAAGTCAGGGTGACGATATAGGGGGCGGCGAGATCCATCTCCATCTGGCCGTTCCATTCGCGCAACAGGCGGACGGCGTCGGCAACCTTCTTATCGGCGCCGTTGCGTTTGTCGTAGGACTGCACGATTTGCGCGGCGAGGAATTTGCCGAGGCCGCTGTAGACGTCCTTCTGCACGCGCAGGCCATCCTGCGGGGCGACCTTCGGGGTGGCGCGCAGCAGGTCGAGAATCTGCTGTGCGCGGTAGGGGGAATCGAAGAGGCCGGCGACGTGATATTTGTAATCGGGCGGAAAGGGATTCTGGTTGGCGGTGACGATCAGGCCGCCGGAGGGGTTGTAGGCGCTGGGGAGTTCTTCGAAAGGAATGAAGCCGTCCCACTCGTTTTTGGCGGTGGACCCGTCGACCGGCACGTCGCCGTAATAATCGCGGCGGATGGGCAGCAGGCCGGCCGCCTGGTAGCCGATGTTGCCGTCGATATCGGCATAAACGAAGTTCTGGCCGGGCCCGGCCCAGCGCGTCAGGGCGTGACGGAATTCTTCCCAGTTGCGGGCGCGGTTGAGTTCGGGAAGGATGACCTGAATGGCGCCGGGCTGGGCGGCCGACCATTTGAGCGCCATGACGGTGCCGGCGGAAGTTTGCCAGACCGGACCGTGACGCGTCACCCAGTTGGTGGTCTCTTCGAGGCCGCGGCCCTTGACGACGATGACGTCGCGTTCGGCGCGGGCGCGCTCGGCTTTGCCGTCGAAGACGTACTCGCCGGTGCGGAGATCCATGCGTTCGAGGTAGAGATCCTGCACATCGAAGGCGAGATTGGTCATGCCCCAGGCGATGCGGTCGTTATGGCCCGAAATAATGCCGGGAAGGCCGGGCAGCGCCACGCCGGAGACGTTCATGCCGGGGGCTTCGAGGTGCGTCATGAACCAGATGCCGGGGACGCCGAACTCCAGATGCATGTCGTTCGAAAGCAGCGGTTTGCCCGAGGCGGTGTGCGCGCCGCCGACCGCCCAGGCGTTCGACCCGGGGTGGCCTTCGGTGCCCGGCATGAATTCCCAGCCGATGCGATACGGGAAAAGGTAAGCGACTTTGTCCGGTTCGCCGCCGCTGAGAATGCGGGCCTTGTCGATCTTGTTCTTCCAGTTATTGGTCAGCGAGCGGTACATTTCGAGACCGCAGAGCAGCGAATCGACCACGCTCCAGGGGCGCGGGTCGTAGTTCAGCAGCGTGAACTCCATGCCGCAACGGCCGTGATGGGACTCGATGTAGGCGTTGACGCCGCGCGCGTAGGCCTGCAGGGCTTTAGCGTCCTCCGCCGACAGCTGCGTGTAGGCCGCTTCGGCGATGCGGCGCATGCGCATGCGGCGGGATTCGCGATCGGCTTCGAGCGCCACCGAACCGACGATCTCGGCGAGTTCTCCGGCAGCCCGGCGGCGGAGACCATCCATCTGAAACATGCGGTCTTCGGCGGTGGTGTAGCCCTGGGCAAACCAGGCGTCCTCGGCGGTGGCGGCGTGGATGTGGGGGACGCCGAGTTTGTCGCGGTCCACGCGAACGGGTTGCGAAACGGTCGCCTCAATTGTGCCGGAGGTCTGCGGCAGAGCGCGCCAGAAGACCCAGTAGTACGCACCGAGACCGGCCACGATGGCAATGGCGATCAGAATATTGACAACAAAAAGGACACGGCGCACTGAGCCGATTGTAAAACGGGCGCGGGCACAACCGGAGGGGCCCGGCCGAAGTTCTTTCTTTGGCTTCGATTCTCTACACTAGGGTTAGTGCCTGAACCCGGCTACATCCCGCGCCTGTTGCTGCTGGGCCTGATCATTGCCATCAACGGTTTCTTTGCCGCGGCCGAAGTGGCGCTGCTTTCGGTGCGGGACTCGCGGCTGCGGCATCTGGCGGGCGAAGGCAATGCCGGCGCGCAGATGGCGCTGTCGCTGCTGGCAAGGCCGGAAAAGCTGCTCTCGGTCACCCAGGTGGGGGTGACGCTGGCCAGCCTGGGGCTCGGCTGGGCCGGCGAGGACACGCTGTTTTCGGTGTTTTTGGCGCTGGCGCACCCGGTGATTACGCCTTCAACGACGGCGGTACTTCGCGCCGTCTGCTTCGTGCTCGCGTTTCTGCTGATGACTTACTGCCACGTGGTCATCGGCGAAGTGGTGCCCAAGAATCTGGCCATCGACAAGGCCGACCGGCTGGCCGTTGTGGTGGCGCCGGCGCTCATGGTGTTCTACCGGATCGCGGCGCCGTTCATCAGCGTGATCGAGCTGTCCTCGGCCGCCATTACGCGGCTGCTGGGAGGCAAATCGGCTCATGGCGCGGGGGGCGGACATTCGGCGGAGGAACTGAAGCTGATCGTCAGTTCGAGCCGGTTCGCGGGCCGGCTGCCGGAGACGCAGGAATCGATCATCCACCGGGTGCTCGATCTGGAAGATCTGTCGGCGCGCGAGATTATGATTCCGCGGCGCGACATTGTATCGGTGGCGGCGAACGCCTCGCTCGACGAAGTGCTATCCGCCATGGTGGAGAGCCAGCATTCGCGGCTGCCGGTCTGGGAGGGCAGCCCGGAGCATATGATCGGCGCGGTCTATTTCAAAGACATGCTGCAGATCTGGCACGACCGCCGGGCGGCCATCCGCGGCGGACACCAGGTGGCGCCGTTTCATGTGGCGCGGGTGGTGCGCAAGCCGCTCATCATCCCGGAGACCAAGCCGCTGCTGCAGATGCTGGAGGAGTTTCGGCTGAACCATCTGCATATGGGCCTTGTGGTGGATGAGTTCGGCACGGTGACGGGTCTCCTCACGGTGGAGGATGTGCTGGAACAGATTGTCGGCGAGATTCAGGACGAATCCGACGAACGGCTGGTGACGCCGCGGCCGGAAGCGAACGAAATGGAAGTGGACGGTTCGATCAGCATCCGCGACTTCGATTCGCTGTACGGCGTGGAACTGCCGGCCGATGGGGGCTTTGAGACGCTCGCCGGATACATGCTGTTCCGCCTCGGGCACATTCCGGTTGCGGGAGAAGCCGTGGAGTTTGAAGGCCGCTGCTTTGCCGTTACCGCGATGGAGCGCAACCGCATTGCGCGCGTCCACGTGACGCGGCTTGGCGATCCGGCCGAGGCCGTTTCGGGCAATGGAGCCGGCGGTGAAATGAAGGGAGAACAGCCAGGTGCTGGGGCTCGATAAGCAAACGGCGCGGCAGACGTGGACGGCCGCGCTGGTGCTGCTCGGCATCGCGCTGGTGTACTTCGTCCGCCAGACGCTGTTCGTTTTCGTGATTGCGCTGCTGTTCGCGTATCTGCTGTATCCGCTGATGAACTTCATCGACAGGCGGCTGTCGGGCAGCACGCGCACGCCGGCGCTGTTCATTACGTTTGCGCTCGTCATCCTGATTCTCGGCACGTTCATCAGTTTCATTGGAACGGTGGTGGCGGAACAGGCGAATGCGCTGGCCGCGTCGGCGCCCGGGTTTCTGGACCGGCTGCGGGCGGCGGCCGATGCGGGCCCCGATCCGAACGGGACCGTCTGGCAGAAGTTCTTCCAGATGCTGGAAAGTCAACTGCGCCAGCACTACAACGAACTGGTCTCCTTTGCGCCGCAGGCGACGCTGCGGCTGCTGTCGGCTTCGGGCAGCCTGATCGACGTTGTGATCGTCCCCATCCTGGCCTTCTTCATCCTGAAGGACGGACGGGAAATTCAGGAGAGCTTTCTCGGCCTGTTCGACCGGCGGCGGCACATGGCGGAAGAGACGCTGGCCGACGTGCACGAGCTGCTGCTGCAGTACATGCGCGCGCTGCTGTTCCTGTGCTGCGCGACATTCATTTCGTTCAGCATCGTGCTGAGCGCGCTGCGCGTGCCGTATGCCATTCTGCTGGCGGCGATCGCGTTTCTGCTGGAGTTTATCCCGCTGGTGGGGCCGCTGGCGGCGGCGCTGATCATCGTGGGCGTCAGCGTTGCCAGCGGGTTCGACCACGTGCTCTGGCTGGTCATCTACCTCGGGGTTTATCGGCTGTTTCAGGACTACGTGCTGTCGCCGCACCTGATGAGCAAGGGCGTGGAACTGCACCCGCTGCTGGTTATTTTCGGCGTCTTCGCGGGCGGAGAGATTGGCGGGGTGGCGGGAATTTTCCTCAGCATTCCGGTGCTTGCGCTGCTGCGGCTGCTTTTTCATCGCTTCCGGAAGGCGCAGTCTCTGCAATGGGGCGCAACTTCCGAGCCGGAAAAGAGTTCATCATAGTGGGAAGGTGAGGTTCATGCGGCATACGGAACATTCTGCTGGATTACGGCGTCGGGGATGGATGCCCGCCACCCGGATGGTGGCCGCTTTCCTGGCGTTTTCGCTGCTCTCCGGCGGCGTGTTGCTGGCAAAAAAGAAGACGCCGCCGGCCGCGGCAACAAAGGCTGCACCGGTAGTCCCGCCGGTACCCCGGATGACGGCGGATCAGGAGGCGATCCACGTGCTGAACCGCCTGACGTTCGGCCCGCGGCCGGGCGAGGTGGAGGCGGTGAAAAGCATGGGGGTCGACCGCTGGATCGAGCAGCAACTGCACCCGGCGGAAATCCCGCAGAACCCGGTGCTCGAAGCCAAACTCGCCCCGCTCGACACCCTGACGATGTCGCCGGCCGATATGGTGCGGCACTATCCGACGCCGCAGATGGTCAAGGCGATTATCGAAGGGAAGCTGCCGTATCCGGAGGATCCGATCCGGCGCGGGATCGTTACCAAACTGGTGGCGCGCTATGAACGCAAGGAAAATGCCACCAAGGCCGGACAGGGCGACGATGTGGATGTCAACGCGCCGGATGTTCCCGCGCAATGGGTGCTGGATGAATCCCAGAAAAAGATTCTGGCGAGCGGTACGCCGGCCGAGCAGGTTGCGCTGATCGCGGGCATGCCGGTTGCCGAGCAGGCCGATGTGCTGGATTCGCTGCCCATCGGGACGCTGCGCAAACTTTACAACGCGGCGCCGACGCCGGAACTGCGGCGCAGAGTGCAGGTTTTCACCGGGCCGCTGCAGGTGGTGAATCAGGATCTGACCGAAAGCCGCCTGTTCCGCGCCGTGTATTCGAGCCGGCAGCTGGAAGAGGTGCTGACCGATTTCTGGTTCAACCATTTCAACGTGACCCTGGATAAGGGCGCGGACCGGTACATGATCACGGCGTATGAGCGCGACGTGATCCGGCCGAATGTATTCGGAAAATTCAAAGACCTGCTGCTGGCGACGGCGAAGAGCCCGGCGATGCTGTTTTATCTGGACAACTGGCAGTCGGTCGGGACCGATGCGAAGGCGCCGGGCAAGAACAAGAGCGGGCTGAATGAAAATTACGGCCGCGAACTGATGGAGCTGCACACGATGGGCGTGGATGGCGGCTACACGCAGGCCGATGTTACGGAAGTGGCGCGCTGCTTCACCGGCTGGTCGCTCAAAGAACCGCTGCAGGGCGGCACATTCATCTTCAATCCGAAGACGCACGACAATGGCGAAAAGCACGTACTCGGGGTGACGATTCCGGCGGGCGGCGGGATGAACGACGGTCTGCTGGTGCTCGACATTCTGGCGCACCACTCATCGACGGCGCGCTACATTTCCCGTTCGCTGGCGATCCGGTTCGTTGCCGACGAGCCGCCGGCGGCGCTGGTGGAGCGCATGGCGAAGCGGTTCACCGAGACCGATGGCGACCTCACGGAAGTGATGCGGACGATGTTCAATTCGCCCGAGTTCCGGGATCCGGCGCAGTTCCGCTCGAAGGTCAAGTCTCCGCTGGAGCTGATTTCGAGCGCGGTGCGGGCGGTGAACGGCGATGTGGATTATGCGTTCGGCCTCGCGAATCTCATGACGCAGATGGGAGAGCCGCTGTATCGCAAGCTGGAGCCGACCGGGTACTCCAACAAGGGTTCGGAATGGATGAACTCAGCGGCGCTGATCGCGCGCATGAACTTCGGGGTGGCGCTGGCGAAGGGCACCGTGCCGGGCGTCAAGGTGGACACGTCACAATTCACGCTGGACGCTTCGAAGCTGGAGCGCATGATCCTGCAGACCGAACCTTCCGAAGAGGCGCGGGTGGCGATTCAGCGCGGGCTCGATCAACAGACTTTCGGCGCCCTGGCGGCCGGGCTGACGCTCGGTTCACCCGATTTCCAGAGACGGTAAGAGGAGCTCACCATGTTGCAGAACCGCAGAATCTTCCTTCGCAATTCCGCTCTGGCAATGGCCGGAACCGGCACGCTGCCGCTGTGGCTGGAGCGCGCGGCAAAAGGCGCGGAGACGGCCGGCAGGAGGCGCAAGATCCTGGTGGCGATCTTCCAGCGCGGCGCGGCGGACGGCCTTAATATCGTGGTGCCGCACGGCGATCCGCAATATTATGCGATGCGGCCGACGATTGCGATTCCGCGGCCGTCCGTGGCAACGCCCGCCGAGTCGGCAATCGATCTGGATGGCTACTTCGGGCTGAATCCGGCGCTGGCTCCGCTCAGGCCGTTCTGGCAGCAGCAGCAACTGGCGATCATTCACGCGACGGGCTCGCCCGATCCGACGCGCTCGCACTTCGATGCGCAGGACTACATGGAATCGGGCACGCCGGGCCTGAAGTCGACCGAAGGCGGCTGGCTGAATCGCGCGCTGCCGGCGCAGAGCGACAACAAGTCGCCCGTGCGCGCCGTCAGCCTGGGACCGAACCTGGCGCGGGCGATGCGCGGCCCCAACAGCGCGGTGGCGATCGAAAGCCTGAGTGCGTTTACGGTGCGCGACGGGGCGGCGGCAAAGGCGATGGAATCGATGTACGGCATGACCGGCGACCAAGTGCTGGGCGGCACCGGCAAGGACGCGTTCCAGGCGATGAGCCTGCTGGATTCGCTGCGCAAGACGCCTTACAAGCCGGCGGCGGGCGTGACCTATCCGAAGGGCAAGCTCGGCCCGAGCATGCAGCAGATCGCGCAGCTGATCAAGGCCGATGTGGGGCTCGAAGTGGCGTTTGCCGATATCGGCGGCTGGGATCATCATCTGAACGAAGTAGGGCAGAAGGTTTCGCTCGGTCCGCTGGCCACGGTGCTGACGGAGTTCGGCGCGTCGCTGGCCGCGTTCGCGCAGGATCTGGGTGACCGGATGGAAGATGTGGTGGTGGTCACGATGTCCGAGTTCGGGCGCACGGCGAAGGAGAACGGCAACCGCGGCACCGATCACGGGCACGGCAATGTGATGTTCGCGCTGGGCGGCCCGGTACGCGGCGGCAAGGTGTACGGGCAGTGGCCAGGCCTTGCGAAGGAGCAACTCTACGAAGCGCGCGATCTGGCGGTCACGACGGACTTCCGCGATGTGCTCTCCGAAGCGGTGGCCAGCCATCTGGGCAACACGAACATTGCCGGCGTCTTCCCTGGCTACACCGGCAGCGCCGACAGGTTCCGCGGCTTCCTGAAGGCATAAGCGCTGAAGGCAAAAGCAGCGGCTCGGTTATACTGAGACCGCCCGATGCCCCAACATATCGACTGGACCGAAGTGTTCGGCTTCGTCAGCGGCGTCCTCAACGTCTGGCTGCTGGCGCGGCAGAAGGTCTGGAACTGGCCGGTCGGGCTGGCGAATAACGCGGCGTATCTGATCCTGTTCGGGCGCACCGGCCTTTACGGCGATGCGGGTCTGCAGCTTCTCTACATCACTCTCGGCATCTACGGCTGGTGGACCTGGGCGCGCAGCAGCACCGGCGGCACCGAACTGCGCGTGGCGCGCACCGCGGCGGCGACCTGGCGCTGGCTGATTCCGGCGACTGCCATGGCGGCGCTGGGGCTTTCCTTTTTTCTCGCGCGATTCACGGATTCAACGGTGCCCCGGTGGGACGCCGTAACCACGGCACTGTCGCTGGCTGCAACCTGGGGCCAGTGCCGGAAGCTGGTGGAGTCCTGGTGGATCTGGATTCTGGTCGATGTCATCTACATCCCGCTGTATGTCTACAAGGGGCTGGCACTGACCGCCGTGCTGTACGGGATCTTTCTGGCGCTGTGTATTGTGGGGCTGCGCGCGTGGACGGCCGAACTGCGTGCATCCGGGCAGCGCGCCTGATTCAGCCGTGGCCGGGGCGAGCGTTTCCGGCCGATCTGTGGCCGACTGATGTGTCAGTTTCTACCCGTGCAGTCCCAGGCGCGAGAGCACGCGCCGCACCTTCTTCGGCGATACCGACAAGCGACGCGAAACGCGCGCCACTTTGCGGCCTTCGTGCTCCCAGATTTTGGGGATGATGAGATCGGCGAAGTCCTCGGTGAGCTGCTGGAACGTGCGCTCGCCGACGACTCCCTGCGACCACGCCTGCAGGGTGGAATCGAGGTCGCCGCCGCGCACGACTTTCGACTTCAGCGTCTGCAGATCCTCCCAGATGTGATCCTGCACTTCGTTCTTCAGCAGGAGCGCGGCCTGTTCGCACATCTCGCGGGCGGCGTCGAGGCTGCCCGGCGAAGTGTTGCAAAGCGTGAGTCCCTGCCAGATCTGGGCACGGGCCTGCAGGCGGCGATTTTCGGTGCGGCGAGCCATCTCGACGGCTTCGCGCGCGGCCTCCAGCGCCAGATGCGCGACCCAGGCGGAATCTTCAATCTCCTCTTCGAGCTTGGTGTTCTCCACCATGCATTCCAGAAGCCTGGCGCGCGCCATCAGGATGTAGTCGCTCTTCTGCTCGCCGAGCGAATAGGCGCGGCGGGCTTCGTCGTCGGCTTTGTAGAGATCGCCCGAGTCGAGGTGGAGGTGGCCGCGATTGACGCAGACGGTGCCGGCGCCGCGGTGGTTGGAGTGGATCTCGTAAATGCGGCTGGCGCGATCGAGGTGCGCGAGCGCTTCGGCGCGGGTGTTTTCGTAGTCGCGGCGGAGGTCGGGTTCGGAGCGGCGGCGCTGGGCGGCGTCGGCGTCGATCTTCTTGCGCAGTTGCAGGGCGATGAGGCGTTCCACGTAGCCCATGTTGGCGAGTGAGCGGGCGAGGTTGCGGTGCTCGGCGTCGCGCTTGCTGTATTCCTCAATGGCGGCGGCGAAGTGGCGGAGGGCAAGATCGTAGCGGCCCTCGCGGCGGTACATGCGTCCGTAGGAGGACTGAATGTTGCCGAGCGTGATGAAGTCGTCGGTTTTCGAGAGGACGGCATCGGCCTCGCCAAGAAGCTTCAGCGCATCCTTGATGCGGCCCTTCTGGAAGAGCAGCCAGCTTTCGGCAACCTGCATGGCGGCGGCCATGGGACCGAAGCCGGCTTCGGTGGCGAGCCGGAAGCCCTCGGCCGCTTGGTGGAGAGCGGCGTCGTACTCGCCGGCTTTGCGGTTGCAGCGCGCGCTCCAGAAGTGGGCGAGCGAATGAAGAACGGGATCGGTGACTTCATTGCGGAAGGAAAGAACCAGGCCGAAGTTGGCGAGGGCGCGATCGACATGCTCTTCGGCGACCCAGACCATGCCTTCCGCCATCAGGACAAAGGCGTAGTCGGCAAGAGGGAGCGATGCGCGGCGGCCTTTGGGGAATGCGCCGAGTCCGTCCTGGACGACGTCGACGTCTCGCCAGCCGGCATCGACCCATTGCGCGATGAAGCAGAGCAGGGCCGCGGCGTCCGGGTCTTGTGGGTCAAGCCGGCCCGCTTTTCGCCAATAGGCGTCGAGGCGGGCCATACCGCTGCCGATGCGGCGCTGGCCGAGGTCCTCGCGGAGGCCATTGAGGAGGGAAAGAGACATTGCGGCCACAATGGTATCAGATAATCGTCCGAATCGGACCAGTAAGAATACGTACCGGACGGCGAATTGCAGTCGGGTTACAGGCGATGGCTGCGAGGGCGGAGGGCTGGCGTCAGGCGTGGGGAGCCGGGGAGGGCGGCACGGCGACGGAGGGCATTCCGGCGGCTTCGAAGACGGCTGTGAAGCGTTCGGCGATGCGGACGATGTCGAAGGTTTCGTCGGCGTAGGCCTGGGCGTTGCGGGCGAATTGCTCGCGGCTTGCGGCGTCTTCGTAAAGTTTCCGCGCGGCGGCGATGAACGCGGCCGAATCCTCCGGCGAAGCCACGACGCCGGCCGGGCGGCCATTCATTTTACCGGCTACGATGCGGGCGGCGAGGTTTTGCGCCGGCACCGAGAGCAGCAGCGGACGGCCCACGCAGAGGTAAGAGAGGACCTTCGAAGGCACGGAGAATTCGCCCGATTCTTCGCCGAGCAAGGCGGTCAGCACGCTGGCGGTCGACAGGACTTCCGGCAAACGCTCCCAGGGCTGCAGGGGGAAAAGGCTGAGATTGGAGATGCCGCGGCGGGCGATCTCGGAGCGGATCCACTCGGCATTGACGCCTTCCGATACCACGACCACCGAGACATCGGGAAAGGGCCGCATCGATTCCGCCAGATCGACGAGCAGGCCGGGGTTGTGCTTCATCCCGATCGTGCCCGAATAGAGGAAGACAAACCGGCCGGCAAGACCGTGTTCGCGCGACCACGGATTATCCTGCGGACGGGGTTGAATTTCGTCGCGCACGGCCCAGTTCTCAATGGTGTGGAGACGGCTGCCTGAGACGCCCCAGCGTTGCAGCACGGGCGCGAAATCGGGGCTGATCATGACGACGGCGTCGCTCGAGGCCAGCATCCGGCGCTCGAGCCGCGTGTACCACGCGCCGATGAGGTCGGCGAAAGGAAACTTCCGCTTCTTCAGAATGGAATGGATGGCGATGCTGTAGATGTCCTGGAGCCAGAAGACGAACTTTGCGCCGATGGCGACGGAGGCCGACTGGATGATCTTTTGTGCGTCGAGCGGAGCGTTGCTGGAGACCAGCAGGTCGGGGCGGAATTCGGCAATGCGGCGCGCGGCCATGCGGCCGTAGCGGATCTCATGGCTGCGACGCCGGACGAAGTTATCGTATTTCGCGAAGGGCTCGCTGAAGCGAATGCCTTCAATCTGAAAACTCGCCGGGTCGCCCGGCCGGCGCTGCACCGCTCCCTTGGGCGACTGGAAAGATTCGAAGTAAAGATGCAGCACGTCGTGGCCGTGGCGGGCCAGTTCGCGGCTCAGCTGAATCTGAAACGGATGGCCGGAATAATCGTGGATAACGATTCTCATGCCGCCGCGCCTCCGTTGCCGGCCGGAGCCGCGGATTCGGCGGCGGACAGCCGGGTC
>Ga0214192_1000817_pt1 | contig 18374 bp, 15 predicted proteins | sample TroBogEpilimnion_44_FD_153030 | JGI IMG/M metagenome (GOLD analysis project Ga0214192, IMG submission 153030) | Freshwater microbial communities from Trout Bog Lake, WI - 29JUL2008 epilimnion | ecosystem: Environmental > Aquatic > Freshwater > Lake > Epilimnion/Euphotic zone | place: Trout Bog... | reverse complement strand
GAAGTGGAGGACGGCGGCATGATATACCGACGGGCAGGCATGAGCGATACCTTTCTGATTTATCTGAAAAAACTGAAGGGGAAGTATGGGATGTAGATCAGTGGCTTTCTCTTGAAAAAGTCCGCTACTGGAGTGACTTAGCTCCGTACGCCCAAAAAGTGCAAATCTTTTCAGACAGGACTGAGTGTCACAAACTCATACTAAGGTGTGTATCTCAGGTTAGTAGCAGAAAAAGATACACTGTCAGTGGTGTCTACTACGTTATAATTTCCTACCAGGCTATATGGGTAGAGCCAAATTGGGGGAACAGAAAAATAAAAGTTGCTGCCATCAGAAGTCACAGTGAAACTATCTGTACATGCTACATTGCTATAGCTACGTGTTTGCCCGTTTTCACTATATGATATAGAGACTGTACCCATGCCCGGCCCCCAAACGACCAGTATCGGATGAGTGCCGAGATCCGGGAATGTTATCAACCTTACTCCATTGGGTGAATTATTTATATCGGAAAAAAACAACATCAGACCACGGTCTGCGGAGACACCATTGGTAGAGTTAAAGCTTTTGTTGCCCACGGTCCAGCTACCATAGTTACCCGCACTGCTGCCAGTTTCTTTCCTGCATCCGCATATCATTATGACGAGTGCTAATGCCAATAGTATTATTGTTCTTTTCATTGGATCTTCTTTTATCACATTCACCTGGAGCGTATATGCCGCGACTTTTATCGCAGTATATTTTTATCAAACATCATAAAAGTAGATATATTATTTGGGAAAAAAGAATACACGCTGGCGCCCTCATCTCGACCGCGTGCAGCAAGAGTTATAACCGTCATTCCGAGCCCGCTGTTCCGCGAGGAATCCCCAAGGCAAAAACACACCCGTCATTCCGAGCCCGCTGTTCCGCGAGGAATCCCCCAGGCAAAAACACACCCGTCATTCCGAGCCCGCTGTTCTGCGAGGAATCTTTCTTTGTATTTCCTGATTCGCCGATCAAAGATGCCTCGCTCCCCTCTGCGTGACAGTACGCAAAAATCAATAAGTGATCACAAGCCCCAGCGCCGGCTGCAGTATACCACTCGTGTTCGATATGAACTTAGGTATGTAGCGTGATGGGTCTGATGGGTTGACTATTGGTTGATTGTTTGCATCGAGGGCTACGCTGAACTGGTCGGGTTGCTTCTGCTGATAGAAGTACAGATTCTGAATGTCGAGATACAATTCGAGGGACCAGCGTTTGAGGTACCATTTCTTGGTGACGCGTACATCGAGCTGGTGGAACCAAGGCAGACGCTGTGAATTTTGCTTGTCGTAGTCGAGCACTCCAGATGGGTTAGCATTGTATACCGGAATGAGGGAAGAGTAGCTGACATTGTATGGCGTATATGGCTGTCCGCCCTGCGCTCTGAAACGAGCGCCGATCTCCCAGTTCTTTTTGAACTTTTTGCCGATGGTGAGACTGATGATATTTCTTGTATCCCAGCTGGAAGAAACGTAATGATTGTATTTGTCCTGATACTGGCTCCAGAAGAGGGTGTATGACAAGATACCAAACCAGCCTTTGTAGAGTTTTTGCTCATAGAGAAATTCCACACCATAGGCGCGGCCTTTGCTGGTGCTTTGCGCGGGGTTATTGCCTACGACGCCGAAGTCACTGCCTTTGTTGGCGAGAGAGACGGAGTCGTCAAGCAGGAATGGGATATTGAAATATTGTTTATAGAAACCTTCGACAGAGACCCTGCTGTTAAACTTGGTGGCATATTCCAAACCGGCTACGAGATGGAGGTTGCGCATGTAGGTGGTGCGGTGCTGATTGACGAGTGCACCGGTGGTGTCGCGATAGCCGAGTACGGTGTATGCGGGAGTCTCATGATAATAGCCGGTATTGAAATTGAACCTGAGCCTGTCTATGATGGAGTATGATAAAGAGAAGCGGGGCGATGCCTGATTAAACAGATTTGCCATGCTGGAATTGTAGCTGTTGCCATCCATTCTGAAGCCGAGAGAGAGGGTGAGTCTTTCTTTGGCTACGCTCTTGCTGACCTGTGCGAAAACGCCATACTTATGAATATCGAGGCGAGTCAGATAGTTGAAGTCAAAAAATTCGCCTGTGAAAATTGAATTGTTGTAGTAGTGAGCCCATTCGTAATTGGCGCCGACATTGTATTTCCAGCCCTTGTTGCGAAGCGTCCATTCGATGCGCATTTTGTTTTCGGCTTCGGTGGAGCGGTAGTACTGTGTGCGGAGTGAGTCGTGGTTATTATCGGCATATTTATCGATGCTGTTGACCAGTTCGCTGCGGCTGAGCACGAGCTGGAGGTAGCTTTTGTCAAAGTAGTGGGTGTACTTGATACCGTTGGTGTAGCTGCGCTGGTTTTGCTCGGGAATGCTGCGGAGGTCGTAGAGATTTTGCTCTGTTTTCTTTACTCCCAGATTGAGTTTGAAAATATCAACGGCAGTGAGGCTGAGGAAAGTGATCTCATCTTTTGGAGTGATCTTCCATTTCAGTTTGAGCTGTCCGTCATTGTAATTTGGGAAAATCGGGAGATCGATGAGTTTGAAAAACCAATCGTAATAAGAGGAGCGCCAGGAGATGAGAAAGGTGACGTTTTTGTTTTTGCCCAGTGGACCTTCCATAGATGCGGCTGCGTCTGTGATGCCTAGTGTGACGGTGCCGCCCCATCTGTCGTCACGACCATCGCGCAGGCGGATGTCCATGGCAGAACTGAGGGTGTTGCCCCTGTCGGCGGGGAATGCGGAGGAATAGAAATTGACATCGCGAATGAAGTCGACATTGATCAGGCCCTGGGGACCGCCGGAGCCGCCCTGAGTGGAGAAGTGATTGATATTGGGGATCTCGATATCGTCGAGGTAAAATTTGTTTTCGGCAGTAGAGCCGCCGCGGATGATGAGGTCATTTCTGAAACCGGAACTGAAGCCGACACCGGGCAGAGACTGGATGACACGGGAGATGTCTCTGTTGCCGCCGGGGTAGCGCTGTATCTCGTTGACGCCGATGGAGCGGACGGAGACGGGGCTTTCTTCTTTGCGCTGAAAGGAGTTGGTCGTCACCTCCACTTCTTTGAGTTTCTCCTCGCTGCTCTCCAGTTCTATATTGATTACAGCGGGCTTGGCATTGGTCACCTCCACCTCAAAGACGCTTTTGGGCTTAAAGCCGATACTCGAGATCTTGACATTGTAGAAGCCCGGCTTGAGCTCCTTGATTTCAAATTCGCCCTTTTCATCCGTCTGCGCACCGCTGGTCGTACCCTCTATCGCCACCGTGGCAAAGTCGATGGGCGTGTTATTGCCTGCGGCGGTGACGCGGCCCTTGATGATGCCGGTCTGGGCAGACAGGGAAAGCAGAAATAAAACAAAGACAATAGTAGTAGTGATCTTTTTCATGCTATGCTGATAGGTTTTTATCGGTTTACGTTTATGATGATCTTGCCCTGGATCAGGCCTTTCTGAAATTGTTCAATCGCTGCAAAGCTTTGATCGAAATCATATTCCTTGAAAATCACCGCCTTGATCTTGCCGCCTGCAGTCAGTTGAACAATCTTGTCAAGAATTTGTTTATCGGCCCTGACCAGATAGAAGGTGAGCGATGGCCTGCCCAGGAGCTGACTGAATAATTTTTTAAGTATAAACAGCGGATTGGGTATCAATGTGAGAAAGGTGCCCTTCGGCTTTAGTATGCTTCGCGCCTGGTCATACAGCAACTCCGCATCTGAGTACACCTGAAAAAAGACATCATACTTTTCACGGCTGTGAAAAACATCTACCTCGTCATACGCCAGTGCTATATCCGCTCCGATCGAGCTGCAATAGGCCTTGCTGTTTTTTGAGCTCACTGAGGTGACATGGGCACCGAGGTATTTGGCTATCTGGACAGCGGCAGTGCCTACACCTCCGGATGCACCATAGATCATGATTGATTGACCGGACTGCAGGTTTGCTTTGTTGACGAGGCCCTCCCAGGCGGTGAGGTAGGTGCAGGGCAGTGCTGCTGCCTCGCGGTAGTCTATTTCAGCGGGCTTGATAGATAGCTGTTTAGTGTCCACCACGAGGTATTCTGCCAGCGCACCGGCATCCAGTGAGTCGAGATAGGACAATACGGAATCACCGATTTTAAAATCAGTCACACCCGGCCCCAACTGCTCTATGACTCCCGCAAAGTCAGCGCCTATACCTTTGGGGAATTTGCTACCGCTTACAAATTTCAATTTCCCTTTGACTATATTGGTGTCTCTGGGGTTTAGGCCTACAGCCTTTACTTTGACCAGCACCTGCCCGCTGCCGGGTGAGGGTGTGGCCACCTCTCTCATCTGCAGGACATCCAGCGGCGGCCCGTATTTATCATATTCTATCTTTTTCATTTCCTTTTGCTTTGGTGGGTTTGCTTTTTGTCTTTTTATAATCTTTTACCGTACTCTCTTTGAGCGCTTTAGGTTCCTTTTTTTTTAAGAAGAGCAAAAGATACTTTACTTCTTTAGAAAATGAGTATTTTTCCATTGCCACTAAATTTAAAACAATAATAGACTATTTTTGTTTAAAATAAAACAAAACCGTTGTAATAAAAAATGGGAAATTATGATCTGTTAACATCTTTGCTGCCCCTCATTTCACAGTACGAAACAGATAAAGGTGCCGGTAAACCTTCGTCTGTGGAGGATTTTTCGAAATGGATGCAGGACCAGATGATCATGCGCCGGCAGATGACGGACAAAAGGCTCCCTCTGAAAAGTATCAGCGGAGTGCCCCGGGGCGAGGAGCTGCCCGTATCGCTCGGCAAACTGATCTACTACATGTACCGCTATGCGCGATTCTACACCAAAAAGGCGCTGAAAGACAATCCCCTCAACTCCCTCGATGAGTTTACCTTTATGATCACCCTGCTCAATATACCTGCTATCACCAAGACCGAGCTGATCAATAAAATGGTGTATGATAAAACGACAGGGATAGAACTGATCAATCGCCTGATCAAACAGGGACTGATCACAGAAGCGGAAAACCCTGCCGACAAGCGCAGTAAACTGATCCATGTCACCGAGATGGGCAGGGCTGTGCTATTCAGTTCTTTTGAGGAGCTGAATAAGGTATCGCAGATCATCCCGGGCAAACTCGATGCTGAGGAGCTCATGACGCTGATACACCTGCTCGACAAACTCGACCATCATCATCTCCATATATGGGATCATCACCGGGACTCGGACCTGGGCACCATCCTCTCGTCAGCAAAGGACAAATAGTCCCCGAGCGCGCCACCGCCTCCTTCCGCATCTCGCATCTCATTTCTCACATCTTGCCTCTAAAGACATCCGCCATATTTCATTAGTACATCACCCGATTATTCCCTAATCTTACCCCATAAAATCACGACACATGAAGGATGGCGTATACTACGGCGACTATCTCCAGCTCAATAAAATACTGAATGCCCAAACGCTCGAAAGCGACAAGGAGGGCAAGGAACACGCACATGATGAGATGCTCTTCATCATCATCCATCAGAGCTATGAGCTGTGGTTTAAGCAGATCATGTATGAGGTGGAGTCGGTCATGGAGATATTCTCCAAGTCACACATCGCGGACAACTCTCCCGATCTCTATATGGTGCATCATCGGCTGAAGCGCGTCGTGACCATCCTGCACATGTTGGTCGGCAAGATCGACATACTGGAGACGATGACACCGCTGGACTTTCTGGACTTTCGCGATATGCTGAGGCCGGCGTCGGGATTCCAGAGTATACAGTTCAAACTGCTCGAGGCGGCCCTCGGCCTGAAGATGGAAAACCGCCACGGCAAAGAGTACTACATCTCCCAGCTCAAGCCCGAAGATGCACAGACCATCCGCGATGCGGAGAAGACCAAACCCCTCATCGCCCTTGTGAATGAATGGCTGGAGCGGATGCCTTTCTTTGATGATCAGAAATACTGGCAGGGACTGGACGCGCATACCTTCTGGGATAGGTATAGAGAGGTCTATGGTGCGAGCCTCGCGGATGGCGAGAAGAATAACCTGCTGGTATTTGAGGAGCAACTGCTCTCCGATGAGACTAAGCCTGAATGGTCGCTGAGCCCGAAGGCGCGTCGTGCAGCGCTCTTCATTATGCTCTATCGCGACTATCCGCTGCTCCAGCTACCCTTCGGCCTGCTCAATGTGCTGCTGGAGATCGACGAGGGCATCTCCATCTGGCGCTATCGCCACATGAGCATGGTGCACCGCATCATCGGTATGCGCACCGGCACCGGAGGCAGCACTGGCAAGGACTACCTGAGTGGTGCTTTGGCTAAGCATCATATCTTCTCTGAGTTTGCAGCGCTGACGTCCTTCCTGATCGAGCGCAGGAAGCTGCCCCAGCTATCACAGGAGCTGAGGGATAAGCTGGGGTATAGTAGTTAGGGCCTTTGCATTGTCATGCAGAGCGAAGCGAAGCATCTTTCGTCGCAGTATAGCGAAGCCAAAAGAAAGATTCCTCGCGGAACAGCCGGCTACTGATGAACCACATGCTTTGACGCAAAATATTTTCACCGCAAAAACGCGAAAACGCAAAAAATACAAGTGCAAAAATAATTTCTCTCGAAGGCGCGAAGACGCAAAGAATACAAAGAAAAAGAACTCAACGATTCATCCATCCTTGAATTTGCCTCAAAAATTATGGTTCGGAATAATAATATCGGCCATCAAAACTTCCGCGCAAAAGGCAGTTCCTTTCTCATACGGATGATGAGCAGTATCGGCACCAGTACATAGGGAGTATTGAAGGGCAGGAACTTGCCCGGATTCTGGCAGCGCCATTGCGGTTCGCCAAAGAACTCTACACCAAATACGATCACACCTGTGATCACCGAGATCGCCGTGCCGTAGATGATGGCGGGTACTTGTATACGGTTAAATCCGCGAACGAAAGCCCACACCAGCACGAGATAAAAAGGCCCGTACACAAAGGCCTACAGCCCGGTCACAAAGCGCATCCACACCGGTGGATTGAGGAAGAGCGGATCGCAGCCCTTCGCATAGTCATGGTTCATCCTGACAAAGATATTGTCGCCTGCGGTGTCGAGGTTGCCCAGCAGGGTCGGCACCATGTCGGAGATCATCGAGGTGATAAAGAACAGCGAAAACATGACCACAAAAAAGTAATCAAAAGGGCGCTTGCTGATCGGTAGATTTTCTGTCATAAGGAATAACTATGGAGCCAAAACAAAAAGATATATTTGGATAAACAAACCGCGTATGTGGGTAAAAAAAATGGCATTGGGACAAAGGCAATTAGCGATGATTTGTCTCGTATTTCTGCTGCTGCTGCATACCGCCGGTACATCTATCACCTCACGGACTACTATTATGGCTTCAAAAAAACACTCCATGCTCTGCCTCGGAGACTCCTACACGATCGGCGAATCTGTCACTGAGGAAGAGCGCTTCCCCAATCAATGTGTGAAGCTGCTGGAGGCGCAGGGCCTCTACTTTGACAAGCCACACATCATAGCCAGGACCGGCTGGACCACTGACGAACTCATACACGCTGTCAAAGAAGCCAAGATCACCACGGCTACCGAGTATGTGACGCTGCTCATCGGTGTCAACAATCAATATCGCGGCTACGATCACGAGGTCTACCGCACGGAGTTCAAACAGCTGCTCCACTACGCGATCCAATATGCAGATGGCAATGCGGCGCATGTCTTCGTCCTGTCGATACCGGACTGGGGGGTGACTCCTTTCGGAGCCAATGACGGCAAGGGTCGCAGCCCTGAGCAGATCGGCAAAGAGATAGACGAATACAATGCCATAGCGAAAGAGGAAGCGGCGAAGTCCAAAGTACATTTCGTAGATATCAATCCGATCTCAAAGAAAGCCAAGTCTGATCCCGCACTCATCGCCAATGATAACCTGCACCCCTCCGGCAAAATGTATGCAGCCTGGGCAGACCTGCTCGCAAAAGAAATAAACAGCAGCTACAAAAAATAAAGAGGTGCGGAAAACCCCGCCGCACCTCTCGCTTAGTCAAACCAAATACCAAAAACTATAAAGCTTTATTTAGGAAGGAGGACGGCGTCGACGACGTTGATCACTCCATTGGATTGATATACATCGTAGGTGCTGATATTGGCAGTGCCGCCGTTTTCATCAGAGACAGTGATATTGTGTTCGCCATTCATCATGAAGGTCAGTGAGCCACCGCTTACTGCCTTGATCGTGGCCTTACCCATGCCTTCCTTGATCAGTTTCGACAGCGCGTTGAAGTCATATTTTCCGGCCAGTACATGATAGGTCAGGACCTTGGTGAGCGCTGCTTTTGATTCAGGTTTCAGCAGGCCATCTACGGTGCCTGCAGGCAGCTTCGCAAAGGCTGCATTGGTAGGTGCGAAGACGGTGAAAGGGCCCTTGCCTTCGAGTGTTTCTACTAGTCCTGCGGCCTTGACAGCTGCTACGAGTGTGGTGTGGTCTTTGGAGTTGACGGCGTTTTCGATGATATTTTTAGTGGGGTACATGGCCTCGCCACCTACCTTGACTGTACCACCTGCGAGTGCGGTCATGCTGAGTGATGCGGTGATCATCAGCGTGCCGAAAGTTTTGATCATTGAGCTTTTCATTTCGTTTTGTTTTTTAAGATTGATTGAATAGAAACACTTACGAGAATCAAATGCGACTGGATTTAGGGAGGTAGATTTCGACTACTGTCATGCAGCACGCAGCATACTGTCTGCGTGGCATGGTAAATCTTTCATACACTCACAGTGGGGACATGAGCCCGGGGGCAAACCGTCATTTCCCCACCCCAACGCGCTGATTCCCCATTGTCCAAATAATATGCACAATATCCACCTTGTGCGCGTAACTTTTCTTGGTGGCCGCTATGCAGGGGGTAATTTTGACGTATTATGAATTCACGCGAGTTTAAAGAGCGCTACCTGTTCGACCCGCACAGGGACCTGATCGCTGAGGGTATGTACTCGCGCGTGTTTCACGCTACGGATGCACTGCTGGGCCGCGATATCTGTATCAAGCTCTTTCGCAAGGAGCTCGTGGCGGGCTCACCGCTCATCCGTGAGCTGAGCCGCGCGGGCGTTTTCTTTCACCCGAATGTTTGTGCCTTCTACGACCTCGTCGAGATCGAGGAGACCAATGTGATCGGCGAGGTGGAGATCCAGCCCATCGGCATCGTGGAGTATATGAATGGCGGCATGATCACCGACTACATCGCCAGGCATGAGCCTGATGCCGACCAGCTCCGAAGGCTCATCAAAGACATCATCAAGGGCCTGTCCTACCTCCACTCTATCGGCAAACCACATCTCGATATCAAACCCGGCAACCTGCTGATCAAACTCAGCGGCACCGAGCCGGTGGCCAAGATCACGGACTTCCTCAACAGCGAAAACCTGCATACGCGCTCTGTGCCGATGGCGGTGGACCCGCGTGAGCTGTGCTACCGCGCGCCGGAGTGCTTTGAGGCCAGCTATGGCGAGCAGCACTTCAGGGCCGATATCTGGTCGCTGGGTATCATCGTCTATGAGCTGGTCTCTGGCGCCAAGCTATTCTGGGCGGAGGGCGATACGGTGGAGAAAGTCGTCCGCAATGTCTGCTACACCGACTACTGGTCTGCCGTCCACACACTGCCTGAGCCCTATGTCAGCTTTGTGAAAAAATGCCTCGTGCGCAATGTACAGGACCGCACCGTCTCCCTCGAGGAGCTCACGCTGATACTCGACGGATACAAAAGCGAGGAGCGCAAAGTAGTGCCACCCCCACCCGCACCCAGCAAACCCATAGCAGCGCAAACAATACCTGTCATCCAGCCACCCGTCGCGCCTGTAGCCGCTGTCGTCACTCCACCTGCAGAGGTGGTCGCTCCTGTGCAGTCCCGCCAGCCAGAGGCTCCTGCAGCCGGTCCGGCGAAAAGATCCGGAGGACTGAGCGTACTGATCATCATTGGTTCGCTGGTGATACTGGCAGGCATATCGGCCTTCATCTACAAGATCGTCGACGACAGCAAATACATAGCCAGCAATGAAAAGCGCAAGCCTGCCGTACTCACTCCCGACACGGTGAGGGTGGCAGTGGCAGCGCCTATAGATACCAGCGCCATCGTCGCAGCCAATGTGATACACGATACCGTGAAAGTCGTGCAGATACAGCAGCGCACCGTGCAGCCCTCCTGGGTAGCCCCACCACGCGCCGCCAATATCGAAGAAGGAAAGCAGATCGACAATCCCGCTGCCCGGGTCGACGATATGCCGGTACTGCCCCACTATGACTATATGTTTGCGGACAAGCCCTACTACTTTGACCTCAAGACGCAGCTGATGAGTGATGTGGAGTACGAGCTGTACTCTACCAATGCGGCGATCACGGCCCTGGGCAAGAACACCTTCTACGTGCGGCCGACCAAAAGCGGCGCCATGGATGTCATGGTACTCGATAAGGTGCATCACGTCAAGCTCACCGAGATGGTGTACAATGTCAAGCCTCGTGCTACGCCTGTCGCCACGATCGGCGATGACATCACCGGCGGATTCGTATCGCCAAAGATGCTGCTCGCCAAGCTCAGCATGAGCGCCAAATCCGACGCCGGCAACTATAAGATCAAGAGCTTCCACATGAGCTGCAAGTCAGGCGCCTGCGACATACAGGATGTATCAAACAACGGTGCATTCAATGAGTCCATGATCAGGTTCCTCCACAATGTCAAGCCCGGCGAGAGCCTCTACTTTGACAATATCGTCGCCGAGGACGAGACCGGCCAGCCCATCAAACTCGATCCCTTTCAGCTGGTGACGTATTAGTGCTTTGTCATTCCCAGCCCGCCATTCCGCGAGGAATCTTTCTTTGTATTACCACATTCGAAGATGAAAGATGCTTCGCTCCGCTCTGCATGACAGTACGCAAAAAACCGTCATTCCCAGCCCGCCGTTCTGCTAGGAATCCCCCAAGCAAAAACAAGCCCGTCATTCCGAGCCCGCTGTTCCGCGAGGAATCCCCCAAGCAAACACGCCCGTCATTCCGAGCCCGCTGTTCCGCGAGGAATCCCCCACGCCATAGTGCAGCCCTTTACCCAAAGGGATCCCGCCTCAGCCAAGACTCAATAACGGTTCTCATCTTCTTAGCTCTTGCATCTCGCTTCTTATTTCTTGCATCTTGCATCTTATTTCTACCATCACTCCCTCCCCCTACAGCTCCCCCGGCACCACCACATTCTCCCCCGCAGGCACCACACCATCATCCGGCAGCAGCACCGCATCCGCCTGCGGCTCACGACTCACAGCTGGCGACTCACCCGCATCCAGCTCGCCCAGCAGCTCCACCGCATAGCCATCGAGGATCGCCCCCTGCTCCTCGTGAGGCAGGTCGGCGAAGCCAGGAATCTCCGCCAGCGCCCGGCGCACGAACTCCTTGATATACACACTGCGGATATAGTCCTGACGCAGGATCAGTCCCGAGGCGAGGATAGCCGTACGGTCGGGCTGACTCATGCCTGCAAAGGGGTCCAGCTCCATCTCCAGCAGCAGCGGCACAGAGGTGTCGCGCTCCAGCGCCCACTGCCGCTTGGCAAACTCCCGCAGCATCGCCGTGAGCAGGCTGCCGCCGATGCCATTCGCACGCATCTGGCTGATCGTGGTCATCGTGTCGTCTGCGCCCAGCAGCTCAAAGTGCTCAGGCACGGGGATGTAGGGCAGCATTCGCCTGCGCTCGGCAGCAGAGGGGTACTGATAGGCATAGCGATAGTCGGCGATGATCGCATAGAGATAGTCCGCGATATAGACCAGGTCCTCGGCCACATTGTAGACGAAGTTATTGAGCTCGTCGCGGTCGATGGCCTTTGCGTCGCCGCTGATCGTGAGCGGCGTCTGCGCGAGAAACTGCATATTGATCGCCGACAGCCCGCGATAGAGATGGCGGTCCAGCCGGTCCTCCATCACCTTGATCACCTCGATGTCCTTCCTCACATAGTCAAAGGGCGGCATAGGGATCGGCGCCTCACCGAGATTGGTGCGCGGCAGGCGGATCACCGTCTTCTTATAGGGGCTCGTGCCCGACATCGCGCCGAGACCATTGCAGGTGGGGCATACGAGCTGCTTGGACTTGACATCGGTGCCCGTGTAGGAGGGATTTGGTACGAAGCCGATGCCACTGCAGCTGCCGCACTCCTGCGTAGCCACCTCCCATCGCTCCGGAAAGAGATGCCCGACCACCGCCGCCTGCAGATCGCTGTACTCGCGGATGGCTTCGTTCAGGCTCGGGATCATGGCCGCGATCCGGCTCTCAAAGAGATGGTGCTCGCTCACCGTCCTGGCGAACTGCCCCCTCGGCCTGATGATCGGCAGATAGCCCAGCCCATGCGTGATGATCTCATCCGTCAGCGCCGTCCAGTGGTCACCCTGCTTCACGTAGGGCACGACCTCATTGGTCGTCACGAGGAGAAATTTATCAGACAGCGTCGATGTTTGCCCCCGGTTTTTGCCGGAGGGCAGGGGAGCGGTGAGCACCTGCTCCGCCGCCTTCAGTATCGCAAACCTCCCCTCCAGATACTCGATGATCTGATCGGCATGATAGATCACGGGATAGGGCTGGCGATAGCTGGCCGCATCAGCGGCGCTGTCGAGCGGGAGCACCAGCACGGCACAGTTAGCATCGGTGAGGGTGGACTTCAGCATCACACTAAAGAGCCAGTTAGTCACCGATGTGTAGTAGGGAAATCGATACTCGCAGTAGTCCTCCAGCGTCTCGCCCTCCGGCACGAGCGGGAATCGGTACTGGCGGTCATACTTCACGGCCCAGTCGCGCGAGCGGCGTATCTTGCCCAGACTCTGGAGCACACGGTTGAAGGTCTGCTTCGTGATCGGCTCATAGATCTGGAGGCGGTATGCCTGCACCTCCTCGGACTCATTGGGACGGCGGCGGCCGATGATATCGCCGGGCTTCTCACCATCGGCGTGTACGCGGATCTCCTCGTACATCCGGCGGGCATCGTCATAGATAGGGCTTCTTCTGCGGCCTTCGAAGTAGAGGGCCAGTTCATCTGCTGATGGGATCATTTTTTTTGCAATGGATAATTGAGAATTGACAATTGATAACGGAGTACAATTTCAATTCGATTTGGCGGGCGTGATTTCAGCTTCGCTGAACGGGGAGAGAGAGCAGAACCAAGAGTCAAGAACCAAGAGAATACAAGGGGCTCTTGTCTAGCATCTTGGCTCTTGACTCTTATAGTCTAAATGCAAATATAGGTGAATTTTGCTAAATACGCAAATTACCATTTGAGTATTTCATGCAGCGACAGTGCTGTTGGCTCTCCTCCCTGGATAGGGTGGAGCGGGGAGGTGGTTGGACACAGGAGCGCAAATCGCAAGCTAATAATAGCTAAACTTTAAGCAAAGTTCGGAACACTAGTTCATTGTCATCCGCGGCACACAGCGAAGCATCTTTCATCGTCCTCCGATGACAGCATCATCAATGCATTATACGCGCGCAGATTTCGTTTTCACCACGAGAGCCGCTTTTTTGAAAAATGACAAAGATTTTATTTTTAGCATTATACACATAAAATATTATTTTATGAAATATTCCAAAATGTATAACCGTTTTCCATTTCTATCCGCGCATTGTCATCCAGAGCGAAGCGAAGGATGTTTCCTCGTCCGCAGGCTTACATGCGATGAAAGATGCTTCGTACCTCAGCATAACAGAGTTGTCCGAATCAGAATTTACAGGAGGAGAGGATTTTCAGAATCGAGGAGGAACTGAAAAGGGGCCTTGCCAGTATTTATCAATCTAAATGAAAATAGCGATACTTATCTAACATTTTTTGGGTTTCATTGCGCTGATCGAGGTACTGGGCTTCATATTTTTTCTGCAGCAGGAAGATGATCACGCCAGCAATAAGTGCTGTAACTATGACTTTCGGGAGTTTCGGATCCTCCGTAGACATAAATGCTATAGCAGACACGAAAGCCAGACATAAAACTCCGTAGACCACTTGAAATACAGGAATGAATTGCGGATTGCTCTCAAATACGGACTCGTATAGAGGTATGTAAGATTGTGAAGACGCCAAAGAACATGCAGCAAAACCGCCGAATATTACACTTATTATTGCGACCATGAGAAGTATACCTAATATTACGGATTTAACGGATGAGCCTTTCTGAGGGCTGTCATTTATAATATCAGTATTGGTCGTATAGGGCACTTCGTCTACATCTTCCTCTTCCGTTTCCGCTTCGTGATTGGGCTTTGCTTCATCTATTATCTGTGCCCCACAGTACTCACATTTGGTAGCGTTAGCCGGCAGAGGGGCACCGCAGTTGGGACAGGATGAAGTGTGGTTTATGGATGCCATGATTGATGATCGCAAAATAAAAAAATATAGAGTATAATTTCTTTGGTTTGATAATTATAAATGCCAATTGTCTGAATCAGAATTTACAGGATAAGAAGGTTTTTAGAATGGCGGGATTGTCATGGTGAGCCCGTCGAATCCATGACACAGCAGGAGCGATCATGCCAGCGTCCGGTGCCGGAGATGTCGCACTTCGACAAGCCTAGTATGACAAGGGCACTTCCTGTATTGTCATCCAGAGCGAAGCGAAGGATCTTTCCTCGCCCGCAGGCTGCCGCGCGATGAAAGATGCTTCGTACCTCAGCATGACATAGTTGTCTGAATCAAAATTTACAGGAGGAGAAGATTTTTAGAATAGCGGGCTTGTCATGGTGAGCCTGTCGAATCCATGACACAGCAGGAGCGATCATGCCAGCATCCAGTGCCGGAGATGTCGCCCTTCGACAAGCTCAGGATGACAAGGGCACCTCCTGCATTGTCATCCTGAGCGAAGCGAAGGATCTTTCTCTTCACCGCTGACTATTTGCCTGCCCTCCTCTCTCACTACCCCACATGATCCGGGTGCGGCATATAGTGCATCATGATCGCGAGGTAGACGACCGCCATGATGATCGTGCCCAGTGTCGCGGCGGCCAGCTTGGAGCCGCTGGAGAAGGCCGAGATCATCACCCCTGCCGTCAGGCTGGCCACCACCCACAGCCCTACGACATAGCTGCCCCCGGCCATCCCCGAGCCACCCAGATGTACATAGAAGCCGATAAAGATCGGACGGATCACGATCATGCTCCCCGAGATCAGCGTCAGCGCCAGCCATAGCAGTCCCAGCACTCTGACAGCCTGATCCGAGAGCCCGCTCTGAGCTGGTGCGGGCGGTGCGGGTGGCACCGGGCGCTGCTGCCTCACAGGTGCCTGCTGCGGTGAGGCGCTCGCACGCAGATCTGTGACCGGTATATGGACGGGCTGCTCTGTCGCTGCGGTTTTTTTGACAGGCTTCGGAGGAGTGGGAGGATCGGGTAGCTTTACCGGTTTCACAGGCTTTGGCGCCTTCACATGCTTCGTCAGGTCAAAGCCCTCCGCTCCCATACCCAGCCGCGAAGGCTGCACCGGCTCGCGCACGATGCGCGGCTGGTCAGGCGCGCGGTTGAAGTTCACGTTTTTCTTGCCGCAGTTTTCACAGGTATAGACATCGTCCTCCAGCGGCGCACCACAGTATACACAGACAGGTTTTGACATGGATCACAGAGGCTTTGGTTTGCCCCCTCTACAATGATATAGATTTCACGCCAATCAGGGAAATGCCATGATGTGACAATCCGTATATCACATCAGGATGCTGTGGATAGCAGCGCCAGGTCGTGACCCAATGCCATTGACTAATGGCCAGAGTCGGGCGCTGCCATCCCTCAGAGGGCTGCATCGCTTAAGCAGCGCACATGTATGTTGGCATCATATCCATAAATCAGCTTAGCAGGGACAGGTCGCGGTAAGCCTCTGGCGAAGCCCTCTATCCTGATTGCTTCGTCGTTCACTCCTCGCGATGACGGTGGGCCGGGGTTTTCCCTTTCCACCTTTTTTTACAAAGCCATGACATAAAAAAGACACAGCGCTGACAAAAACGCCGTACTTTTAATAAACCAAACACAGCCCATGAAAAAAATATTACTCACGCTATTTTCGCTTATCGCCCTCTTCACACAAGCACAAAATCTCCGCGCTGTGGCCGATACCTTTACTGTATTGCAAGCCAACACGGACACCTTTACTCTAACGCGAAACGACACGATACCCGCAGGCGATTCTATTTGCATCACTTTGCTCGATACCGCCTCGCGCTTCAGCGTTTTAAATTGCAACAGCATCATCTATCATCCTGATTCGATGTTTACCGGCCGCGATACATTCCGCTATGCCCTGTGCGATACCGCGCATGTGTGCGATACGGCAATGGTGGTGGTGTGGGTGGATACTAACATCGGTTTGCTGCCGGTGGCGGGGTTTAAAGATGATTCGCTTCATTTATTCCTCTTTAATTGCTATCTTTCATATAATGACGACAGAGTTGAATATCAATTATCTAATACATCAAGAAATGCCGATTCAATTATATGGAGAATAAGAGGTGCAGGAACACAACAAGACCTCGATTCAATTAAATACTTTAACGGTGATACTATTCGTTTCGTACCTGAACAATTGTGGAGTTGCCCGTGCTATTATAGTCAATATGGCATAAGCGATCCTGGCAAAATTGAGGTTTGTATTATTGCTTACAATCAGTTTGGTACTTCTATTCACTGTGACACAAGTTGTGAACTTGTCTACGAAGGCATCACCGAAGTCCCCCTTGCCAATATCCACCTTTACCCCATCCCCGCAGATCAGCAGCTTATCATTGATATGCGGCAGAATAGCCAGCCCGTAAGCGCTAAATATGCGGCCATCATTATTTACAATTCATTCGGGCAAAAGCTGCGCAGCATACCCCGCCGCGATAGCAGCCGCACAGCCGAGGTGGATGTAAAAGACCTGAGCGATGGTATCTACCTTGCCACCATCGTGGATGAAAAAGGTACAGAAATGATGCTGGGCAAATTTACAGTGGCGAAGTAAGGGAATGGCTAACAGGCCTTAAGGGCTTTTACCCTCCAATGCTCACTGTTTCAGGTAAGTTTGGAGGGCAAGAAACGGAAGCCTTAGGGCATAACAAATCATGACGGCAGCCTTTTAGCCTTCTATCCTGATTGCTTCGTCAGAGGCTTTCCCGCCATGAAGCCGTGATTTGTGATGCTTTATCAGGTTTACTCTTTGCGCTCCGACCTGTCTCCACATCGCAGGCCTTCACCTATCCCATTTTTGTAGCCACCTCCATCGCACCACCCCCACAAAAACAAAAAGTGCAGGACCTAAGCCCTGCACTTTTTCAGAAAAATATATCGTCTCCCAAATCCTAGTGCCTGCCGCCGCCACCGTGACCGCCACCGCCACCACCGCGAGGAGCGCCACCGCCGCCGCCGCCATGAGGAGCACCGCCACCACCGCGAGGAGCACCGCCGCCGGTAGAGATCGAGCGACCACGCTCATTGTATCTCTGGCCACCGGGCTGGCTCATGCTGTGCGTAGCCGGACGAGGCTGCTGTGCACTGTGAAACTGTCCGCGCTCTGTACCCATATTGGTCTCGTGGTTGACCTGAGTATTGCTTCTGGTCACATGGCTGTTGTTGTCATGCATCACTGTGTGCTCGTTAGTCGTAGGGCGGTACTTGACACCACCGGGTCCATTGTAGCTGGCGCGTGCGCCGTTATGATTGACCACTACACTGCGGTTCACATAGGTATTGTGAAAGCCGCGGCCTACATGCCATACAGCAGTGTTGTAGAGGAAGTGTCCACCCTCCCAGCGACCACCCGCGAAGCCCGACCCATAGTAGCCAAAGCCATAGTTCACGCCGCCATAGTAGCCGATGCTGGCACCCCAGTATCCATGGTGCCATCCATAGTAGCCCCCGTAGAAACCCCAGTATCCCGGAGTCCACAGCAGGCCTACGCTAGGCGGAGCCACCCATACGCCCGGCACCCAGTAGTAGCCGCCCGCGCCCCAGGCCCAGTAGCCCGGCGTCCAGATGAAACCCTCCTCAGGGCATGGAGGCTGCACGTAGTCAGGTATCGGTGGCGGTGGCGTCTCGGCCTTGATGGTCACGGTGGCTTCATCGCCGGTGTAGTAGGTGTCATCCTGAGCGAAGGCCGTGATGGTCATCACGCTGAGGGACAATATGATCAGTAGCTTTTTCATCTTTTTGGTTTTTTGATGTGACAGATTGGTTGTGCACGAGTTTAACGTACAGCTACTGTTATAACGAATTTTGTGCCAAGGCCCCCCACTGAGCAGCCTATTCGGTGAAGCACAAAATGCCGACGGCAAACGGGGTAAATTTTTCCCCGATCTGGTGTAAATCGTCAGCATAAAGTGGACTGAAAGTAGATAAATTTAAGGTGGGAATTATTAATTTTTTAAT
>Ga0214192_1000814_pt1 | contig 18438 bp, 18 predicted proteins | sample TroBogEpilimnion_44_FD_153030 | JGI IMG/M metagenome (GOLD analysis project Ga0214192, IMG submission 153030) | Freshwater microbial communities from Trout Bog Lake, WI - 29JUL2008 epilimnion | ecosystem: Environmental > Aquatic > Freshwater > Lake > Epilimnion/Euphotic zone | place: Trout Bog... | reverse complement strand
AGGCCTGGGGGATCTCCTCCTTGAAAGAGGCGATCCAGGTTGAGTCGATGGTCATTTGGGTTTGTTGGGATTGTTGAGACGGTTCTATTTGAATAGAGTTTTTTTTTAATTTTTTATTTTTTAAATGAATTATCTGAAGGGTCTGCCCATGTTGAACACGCCAGTCCCAAAGTTGGCCATGCTGGCAGCAGCAGCAGCTGGCATTCCTGCTGATGCTTCTGGTTCATTTTCACTTGCATCTCCCTTTGTCTTTTTTGCATTCAATTTGTTGTGCCTTGCTATTGCAGTTTCGATCTGTCGAATCCATGCTTTCTTATTTCCTAAACCCTTTTCCATATGTTTCAAGTCCTCGAAATCATATTTCTTTCTCTCATCAGCAGTGTAATGGAGCTGCAAGAACTTGATAACAATGTAAAGTAATTTCGAGATGAGGATGGATTTGACAGTGCTTGCATCAAGTGCTGCTATGGCCTCCACGTTTTTAGGGGCATGGTACCTGAATTTTTTCTCATCTAAATTCCCTGCAGCCATTAGAGCTGTTGCCAGATTTGACAAGGCTTGAATTCCAACCTTTGCATCCTGTCTCTTTAATGCAACCACAGCTGACCCTACTGATGCCATAATTTCAGCGGGATAGTCAATGCTTGTACCATCAGATAGGTATCCCATAGCTTGGTCCACCAGATTGTTCAGCTCATTTTTCTTTGTCAGAAGCATTGTTTCCAACTCTTTCATCTTCTCTGACGTGCCCCATTCTTTTGAAAGATAGGGATTACTGTTTCCTTTTTTTGATCCACTGAGCTTTGAACCTGCATGAAATAATTGGCGCAGTTTTTCTTCTGACAATGAATTGACCAATTGCTTCTCACGTTCTGTGAGACCTGCCTCTTTTCCTTTTTTGCCCTTCTTTTTCTTTGAGAAATGATCCTTCTCTTCTAGATTAAACGATTTTTTGGCATCTGGTTGAAGAGCGCTCAAAAACTGTTCTTTAGAGCTGAGTCCTGTAGCCTTTGAACCCACAAACCCTGCCTTGGCCAGCAGTCCTTCGTCATTCCATTTCTGAAGCAGTTGCATACGGGGGTCACTGGAGTCCATTCTTTATTTCAATTGACAAGTGAATACAGCAAGGGTTTAAATACCCAACACACCATGACAAATATTATAGACACAAGATGCTCTTCCACCTGACAAGGAACTCCCACACCCTCCTTTTAAACTCTGCGAAGCTGCCAAGGCAGGGCGGGTCCGGGTCGCCGTACGCCTCGATCAATATGGGGGTATCCCAGGGATCAGTCTGTGTGTCTTTAGGCTGTATGCCCTTAGGCTGCATGTCTTTAGGCTGCATGTCTTTAGCCAATGTATCTGATCTATTTGTTGAACCTTATACGTTAAATACACGAGCATATTTTGCTGAGCGTGTCCTCATTGAGCCATTCTAGCATCTGGCTTTGACCTCCAAGCCGCTGGTGCAGCGCCATGGCGAGCGCAAGGCGCCGGGATTCGCTGCGTCGGGCGAGGAAGCGTCGGGCACATCGCTGCATGCTTTGGATTGGGAAGCGCCAGGCGATTGAGGAGATGATGAGGTGGCTGTCTTGGATAAGGAGGAGAAATACAACCTTCTCTGGAGTGGGTTGTTGCACAAACCAGGAGGTGTCGGGGCTGTTGATGATGTGCCTGAAATCATCTTCTGATTCCTTGTGTATATAGTATAATTGCCCACTGTATTTTATGATATAGCCTCGCATGAAGGGAATTATGCAGCGGCAGTCAATGCGGTTGTACATAGTTAAAGATGGTAGTTTGAGTTGGTTTGCTTGAGACGGTTCTATTTGAATAGAGTTTTTTTTAAATTTTTTTATTTGAAGGGTTTGCCCATGCTGAACACGCCTGTACGTCCTTAGGCTGTATACCCTTAGGCTGCATGTCTTTAGCCAATGTATCTCTATTCATAGTTTAAGGGATGCATATAATATTCATTTAATACGCCACAGCGACTTTCCTAGCCCAGCACCCCAGCCCTCTGTGTCTCCAGGTTTGTAAAGTAGCATGCCAGCTGGAAGGCGATGGCTATGTCATCCTTCATGCCCCCCACCTTCCCAGAGAGCACCACCCTGTCCCGCTGGAAGGTGTTGGAGCCTATCTTGAACTGGTACGAGTAGACCTCCAGCTGCTCCCTGAATCTCAGCAGCAGGCCCTTCTCATCCTTGGAGACAAGGGGCTTGTGGATGTGGATCCGCCTCTCCTGGAGCATGACGACGACCAGCTGAACCATGGCATGCTTGATCGCCTCCGTGGTCAGGACGCCCACCCTGCTGGCCTTTTGGTCCAGGTAGAAGCTCACGCCAGGGATGTGCTCCAGGGCGCGCTTGTGGTGCTCTGTTTGGAAAGTTAGCCAAAGGGTATACAGGAATACAAAACCAAACTCACCCGCCTCAAACCCCAGGTTCCTCTCGACGTAAATGACAATGGGCGAGGCAGCCTTCCCAGGCAGCTGTCTGATCATGCTTATGTGCTGGCCCACCAAGGCGAACTGCTTTGCAGGATCTAAAAAAGAAATTCTTTAGGATGGACATGCAGATGGACATGCATAGAAAGCGAAAACAAAACAAAACACCTTTGCATCCAGTCAGGATGTCAATGCCAATGATCTGCCGAAACACATACATCCCATGTCAGGATATCCTACAGCACCTGCTCTACAGCGGCTCCTCAGGCCCCCTCCTGCACAGCCTCATAACCCAGTGCATCCTCAACATAGGCAGGGATTTTCCCAGCCCAGGGGTGAGGGCTGCCCTGTCCAGCTTTGCAGTCCCTGCTGACTCCAGCCTGACCCTGCTCAGGGTGGTCTTCCTAGTCCTCCTAAACTACGACTCAAAGATGCGTTGCGCACTCTGCGAGCAGAGGTTCCTGCCCCACATCCCTGAGCTCTGCCCCTACAAGGCCTGCAGGTTCTACGACCACATTAAGGACAGGGTGATACTGGACTGGATAAAGAACGAGACGATTGGAGTGGCAGAGCTGGTGGAGAATCTCAAGGAGTCCTATCTGGTCTCCTAATGCATCTGGTATTTAAGAGCCCCACCACAGCCAACAAAATGCAGCAAGTGCCTAGATTCTACAGGCGTATGGGGAGGTTCAGCCACAACGTGAATCACAACGACAACAGGGCGAAATGGGAGAGCACAAGGGACGCCAGCTGGGCGGAGAGCTGGGATAAGAACAGGAAGAGGCGTGTCAAGCTCTGGGATGTGGATGATATGTTCTGGGACGACCGTTATGAGGCCCTTGTGTCTGCAGACAGAGAGGACAGCGTAGTCAGAGGCTGGTCCCCCTGCGGCGGGGTCGATGAACATGTGGACCGTCTCGTTGGTGATGGGGAGGGGAGGCTGCTGGGTGAACATGACGTCCAGGTCGACAGTCTTGAAGACTTGCTGGAGGGAGTCGAACGCAAGACCGGAGAGCTCGCTCTCGATAAGGTCGGGGCGGTCCTGGAGGACGGTCTTCAATTTCAAATGCCTGTCACTGCTCTGCCAACGAGGGATCAAATGAAGCATATGGGGGCATTCCCCCGCCTTCCCGTCTTCTCTGCACTTTGTGCAGGCCAGGGTGACACTCAGGGTGGTGAACATGGGGAGCCCAGTGGTCTTGTCGCGCATCCTGAGCAGTCGAGTGAAGAAGTTGATCTCGCTTGTGACTGTGGAGATGGCCAGCAGACTGGTAGTCCCGACGATGAGGAGGGGGAATACTGTCTCGTAGGCAAAGCTGTGCTCAAAGACATGTGAATTTTAAGACTTAACTTTGAATAAAATCAAATTGTTTGCTTACCCTGGGTCGATGTACGCTGCTTCTTCCAGTATTACAATGTCCCCTCCTGTCCCCTTGGTCGTGGAAACCTGTGGGTGGGTGTGTTTTGCATTGATTCAGTGTATATAAACAGCTGTATCCCTGCCATCCTATCACCCCCATGTCCAGAGCCCCATTCCTAAGACAGCTAGGCATAATCCTGGTGGACAGGGCCAGGTATGAAAGCCACGACACCCTGGTGGCCGCTCTTGGTCCTGAGGTGCCCACAGGGGTGGACCTGTACTTTGTGAGGGCTGGGGCCAAGGGGGTGCTAAGGGATGAGGCCAGGTTAGAGATGAAGGTGATGAAAATCCTGAATTCAGTATAGTATGTATATATTATTTAAACTAAACACTGAAAAGAAAAAAATGAACAGAATGGTTGTGGGGAACGAGCAGGCCAGGGCCCTAGTGGACGATGCCCTTGAGATCGTCAAGAGTAAATACAGTATATATGGAGAATTTCATGCAGCCACTGTATGTGCTGAGGAGATTGAGCGGTACGCTGTCCAAATCACGTCTCAGCTGCCTTTTATGGATAGGGAGACGTTCAACACAGGGCTCATCTACGCCAAAATGAGCCTGAAAGCTGGGGACCAGCTCCTATTCCACGTGCAGTGCTTTATCGATGGCGTGGTTGAGGCCATGGATAGTCTATGAATTCAATACGCCTAGTGAATCCATGGATTAGTCAGGATATACAGCCTATTCTTCCCGCCCCCTATATAAACCAGCTCCCACTCTCCCCTAAAGCATGTCAGACTTCTTCGCAGGCGTCCACGGGGCGCGGTTTCCCGATGTGGTGATGAACAAGGGGCCCCTGCCAGGCACAGGAGGCCTGCCAGCCCCCCTCCACGACACTGTGGACGGGCGCATCAACTACAACAGCAGCCTGCTGGGGGACATTGAGCCGTACGCCTATGGGGAGCCTGGCTACCTCTCCAGCCAGAACTCCTACTTAAATATCCCCCACAAGATTCAGAAGATTGTCCCGTTCCTGTATCTGCCCAACCCGGATGGCACGGACAGCTTCAGGCTGAACCACCCCATCGATGACGGGGACATCGCCTTCACCCTGAGGCTGGACAGGAACTCGGAGGTGTGCAGCGGCCTGAGCAACAGGGCAGTGCAGCGGTCGGGGCTGGGCACAGCCATCGATCCTATGATCAACCTGTGCACTCTAAACTACATCCTGGCTGGGATGCAGATCTGCACGCCCGTTGCGAACCTGAGGGATAAGTGGGACCGTCTCTTGTACTACCTGGACAGCACCAATTTCCAGGGCAACGCCATGGGGGCGCCGTACAACTTTGAGGACATCAATCGGGTGGTGAGGCACCTGATCAGGCCCTTTGGGATCGCGCACGGCTCAGAGAAGCAGGGCGGGCAGCACGAGGGCAGCCTGTCTGCCGTCACCTGGCCAGTGAGCTTTGTAATCTCGCTCACCCTGGACGGCAAGGACGCCAACCTGGTCAACATCTGGCACAAGCACGACGTGGAGGCTGGGAACGACCTGGTGCTTCGGCTCAAGCCAGTGCCCATCCCCCCTGGAGGGAAGTACACCCTCAACCACTGGGGCAAGGGGCTGGTGGAGAAGGTCTTCACGCCCAACACGCTGCAGTCTCTGCACGACGCGATAGGGACCAAGCCCACCCACGTGTGGCAGCTGGTGCCTGATATTTTCTCGCTGGACTATGAGATGTCTGAGGAGGGCCCAGCCATGCAGGATGCCCTGAACGGCCTGTCGCCACAGTTTCTGCCCGCCAATAGGGAGTATTCCTGGCAGGAGGAGGGGTACTGGCACATTGCAAGGGCACAGATTCACACCCGGAAGTACGGCCTGGAGGAGTTTTACTACAACGACATGGCCAACAACCTGAGGACGGGGCACATGGACGTGACCTTCCAGCCCACCTACTACAAGATCCCAAGCAGGAATGTAGCGGACCAGAATGGCCCAGCCATCCTGGACGGCCCACACAGGAATGTGTTTAACCTCATTGGGGCCAGCCCTGACCAGGAGTGGCAGTCATCCCTACGTCTGGAGAGGGGATTCCAGGGTAATTCGGAGCCTGACCCCAAGCGTCCCAGGCTGGGAAATGCTGTTTCCAGGGCTTCGGTCAGCGGGCAGGGGTTGGGTGATGGCATGGTCAGCACAGGCCGGCTGAGCGGGCGGGAGGATGGCATGGTCAGCACAAGCCGGCTGAGCGGGCTGGAGGATGGCATGGTCAGCACGAGCCGGCTGAGCGGGCTGGAGGATGGCATGGTCAGCACGAGCAGGCTGAGCGGGCTGGAGGATGGCATGGTCAGCACGAGCAGGCTGAGTGGGCTGGAGGATGGCATGGTCAGCACGAGCAGGCTGAGCGGGCGGGAGGATGGCATGGTCAGCACAAGCCGGCTGAGCGGGCGGGAGGATGGAATGGTCAGCACAAGCCGGCTGAGCGGGCTGGAGGATGGCATGATCAGCACAAGCAGGCTGGAGGATGGCATGGTCAGCACAAACAGATTTGAGGATAGGGAGTCCTCCAATGACATGGTCAGCGCAGGGAGGCTTAGCAACAATGTCAGCTCCATCCCTGCATCCACCAGCCTGGCTGCACTTCAGGAAGACATTGGCGAATTCGAGGATGGATTCAGCTCCACCGCCCACACCTTCAGCGTGGCCAAGCCAGGGCTGGCATCCAAGGCAAAGCGCCCCAAGAGCAAGGGCATCATGGGCTCCATCCTGTCTGCCGACGGATCGGTGACCCGCGAGCAATCGCGGATGCTCTAGAAAAATAAATTGAAATTCTATAAAAAGATATCCTAGTGGACTGTATAGTATGGCGACGGGTATCTGTGCGCAGATGAACTGCTGCCTGTGCTGCGGTGGGCCCATATTGCCCAGCGGGGCTGCAATGAGGCATGACAGGATTGGGTCCAGGGCCTTGTTTTACATGGAGGGCGAGGCTATCCGCAACAGGAGCGACTGGAATCTGGGAGGGAATGCTGAGCCCAACCTCCTGGCCCAGAAGGAGTCTCTGCATCTGTTCCCTGAGACCAACGTCATCCCTGCCATGAAGACCTACTACAACGGGGCAAACAGCGACACATGGGCCAACACCAACTCTGCAGGCTACCATGCAGGATTTTTTGTGCACGGGCTAGTGAATCCCAGGGCGAATGCTCGCCACAACCTGCTCGTCAGGGTGGACAGGAACTATGTGATAGGCACTGAGGCAAAGAGGAAAACCAGGGTAGCAGGGGGCGCTGGCGCCCTTCCCTATCCTATACCCACTCAGGAAAACTTGATGGCTGTGGTATGCTGGGAACGCCCAGACCACATTGACGGCTTTGACATGCTCAATAACCTTTTGGATGCGTGTGTTTTGAGGACTGGGAACCAGGCCGTCTTGGTGCCTGATCCGGACCAGGTGATTCCAGGGTGCAAGTCCTGCAACGACATCATGACACAGAGGGCAACAAGCGCGTTCTACCTTGCAAGGGTGGACCCGTTGGTGCCTGATGAGGCCATATTCAGGCAGAACATATACACGACCAACAATAGATTCAGGTATGGGGGGCACTACAGGTGGGACCCCACGGATGCCACCAGGGACAGGCAGAATGGCTTTTTCAGCTATGAGGCGTGTGTGGCCTACTTCATCCACATGTGCCTGCCAGTCCGCGCAGCGGGGGCTGTAAACAATCCACTCAGAATACGGAGACAAATCGTCAGAAAACTGGTTGTGTGTCTGAGCGTGGCGATCCATTTTACCGCCTGCCTCATCTTTGAGCGATACAATGGCCTTAGGGGAGGCACCGAGCCCAGAACCAAGCACGCCTACAGGTACAGGGGGGTCGTGGAGATGTACCTTGCCTACATCTTCTGGACCCTGGTCCGCAACGACAATCCGCATGGGGTGCCTGACGGATTCAACCAGCAGAGGTGTGAGATGGACTTCCCAAGGTTCCACAGGTATCTCTTCACGGAGATTGTGGACATGCTGGTGCTGTCCAACCCACAGTTCGCCAACGCCTACGAGTTTTCCGACATCCTGCTGGGCCCGTACGTGCGCAGGGACCCTGAGCCCACCGTCGCCCACATGTGCCAGTGCATCGTGGACTTTTACACAAACCACCTGAAGCCCATGCTCAGCCGCCATTTCGCAGGCCTGGACCCGGACAGGCAGCTGGAGAACGGGCCAGCCGCGGACGTGGCGCTCTTCAGCAGGCAGATCCTGGCCTACAACATGCTGGTGTCGCCTGAGAACCTAAACACAATCATGCACTTCCTCGAGAGGGCCACGGAGGGCGACATCGACACGTTTATTAACTGCGCTGGGATCCACAGCGTGCTGAACTGCTGGAACAGGCTGCTCCAGATGTGCCCCACCAAGACGGGCAAGCTCATCGACGACTTCACGGACGCACTGGTGCTCAAGGAATACTCGCACATCATGAAGTTCATGGCCGGCCCCGTCCAGCCCAAGATCACCCCCCAGGTTGCGGAGACCGTGTACATCATGTGCAACACCCTCAACGCCCCCAGCGAGCCCAACAACGAGGAGGAGCTGGCCCTCTTGAGGATCACCCCAAAGTGCTCCCCCCACAACGCAGTGATCCGGTTGAACATGGTGGGGGCGTTTTCGGATGAGAATGTGGAGTAGTCTGGCAATCCTCATATGCAGTCCTTGTGGAGGGCTGTGTATTTGCTTGCAGCCTATTGTCATCATGGTTTGCCTCGCTCTGCCATTGTTCTCTCAGCGCTTTCGAGCTCTTCGGGGTCGACAAAGATATAGTCCTTTCTTGTTCTGTCTCGGACCCTTATAAGACCTTCCGTAGGACCAGATCCTTGTACCTTCTCATTGGCAACACGTATGACCTCGTTTAAGCCCACAACATATGGCTGTTTTTGGCCATGATTAATAACATAGATTGTTATCTGAGGTTCGTTTGGTTCATCCTGCTCGTCGTCCCAGTTACTTGAAGCCTCTCCCTGCCTATCTTCACTCCATCCCTTACCTCCTCTGACAGGTCCGTAACCACCCCTACCTCGGACAGGCCCGAAGCCGCCTCGTTCTTTGGCTGGTCCTGATCCACCCCTACCTCCACCAGGTCCGTATCCACCCCTACCTCTGCCAGGGCCGTATCCACCCCTCCCCCTGACAGGTCCGCTGCCTTTAGCGCCTCTGTTAGTCCCTCCGTTGTTCTTCCCTCCCCTTGGATAGCTTCCCCCGCCTGGAGGGCCACTTATGTCTCTGTTATAGCCTCCCGTATAGCCCATCTGAGGAAACAATATATTGTGACTTGCAGAGCCAGGGCCAAAGAAGTTGCGCTCTCTCTCGTCGTGCTCCTTCATCCGTTGCCTATGGGCTGCTTCAAGCTCTCGCCTGCGCTCCACTTGGACGAGTATTTCGTCATATCCCCTACTCCCCTTGTCAACGAGGGCGTACTTAAACTCCTTATCAGCGGGGAGAGGCTCTGACCTGGAGCCTAAATCAGTCACGAGCTTGAACCAGTAGTCACTCCAGTGCTTCAGGGCAGCGTTCCCAAGGACTTTCGTATTGGGAGCAGCCCTAAATGCTATCAGGCTGTTGATGAACATCCCTGGAAAGGCATAGGCCTGGTCCTTTTCCTCCCTTGTATTGTAAGCCTTGGCCAGCTCAGAGTAAAGCCGTTCAATCCTTCCGCCTTCTGGTATAGTGTAAAAATTGTTCGGCTGTGCAAAGTGGGCCCTGATGATCTCCCGCTCCACCCTGTAGACTGCCATGTGTATCTGCTTCAACCTATCTGGCGATATGTCCCACAAGGCATAGCAATGGGGCTCTGAGCCATCCTTATCCCCTTGTTTTATTATGCCAGGAATGAGATCGTTGATTGGCAGAGCAGAGCTCGCCCGTTTCATATCAATCTCCTTTTGCAGCCTGGCAACTTCGTTCCTCAGGCTCCCTATTGCGTGGCCCTGTGATAGGTCTTTGTACTGGGGTGCAAAATTCCCCTTGTATGGTTCTGGGGGGGCTATCTCATTGGTGTACTGGAAGATGGTGTAGCAGGTCGTGTAGTAGGAGCCAGTCGGCTTGGTCTTCTTAACAGTCTTCCCAATGGAGCTGGCCAGGATGACGGTGTGCTGAGAGGAGAACACATAGGCCTGTACTTGGGGCGCATTGCCCAACCCCCCTCTGTGTCTTTCTGAATGCAGCTGCCATAATTTTATCTCGTCGTTCTTGGGCACGCTGGAGGCACTTACGAAATATTTTTCATGCTTTACACGTTTAAAGTCCAGCTTCTTTGGAATTTCTGTGTAATCATATATATCTTCAAGCTTGGAAATCAGTGTGTGCTTCGTGGATCTGTATGACAGGGTGGATACAACACAATGCCTGGCCTTGTATGGGAACATGGTCCACGAGTACTCCCTAGTTTTCCCATCCCTTTCGATCTCTGCCACCAGGTCATAGTACATTACAGGAAACCCGTTGACCTTGAAGGCCTTATTGATTTTGTCCAGCTGCTTAGGGTGGTCCCAGGGTTTTGTCTTGTCTAGCCTGCAAACCCCTTTGGAAATACTGTACGTGAACTGAGCCCCCCCCTCCAAAGTGCATGTCTTTTTTTCAGTGAAACTGATTGGCTCCTTTCCAAAGTCGTTAGAGAGCCAGTTGTTTGGTCTGCCTTTGGGGTTATTGATGCATAGCAGAATACTCCTTGCTTCTTCGCCAAGGGACAGATCACTATGTTTCATTTTTAGTTGCGCACCCAATAGAAGATCCAGCACAGCAGCTGCAGTGGCATCTGACCCTGGAAATAACACATTCCTGTGAAGAGTTTGTGTGACAGGGCTGGAAGTTAGTTCAGTGTATGTGGGAGGGTCTCCGTGTTTTTCAATCACATTGAGTCTCACTACACAGTCGTCAGAAGCAGACAGGTGGTTGCATGCAATAGCTGGAACGTTGAAGTCTTCCATGTAGAATCCGAACTGCCAGAGATCCCCCCTGGTCTTGGCCAGCTTCAACTGTTCAATTGCAAATCTATTGACCAGCTTGACATCATTCGGGTCATCTGCGAGCTCCACACACGCCTTGTGCGCTATAGCCTTTCTTGACTGCAGCTCCAACTCTAAAAGATTTCTCCTGGGTATCTCCGTGAACGGACTGTACTTTGCAACTGTGTATGCTGTATCGTAATGAAAAAGTTTTTTTTTTACCAAAAAGTCCTGCATGTATTTACCTTGAAAGTTTGCTGCACCCTGTTCGTGGAAATCCCTGGCTGATCTTGCTTCCTCAGTCTCCTCCTTTACTTCCTCCTCTTCTTCATCTGTCTCCTCATCACTACTCTCCTCCTCCTCTTCCTCAACGTCGCCACTGTTGCTTTCCTCACCACTCTCTTCATCTGAATTGTGACTGCTGCTGCCCCCCTTGCTGTCCCTACTGTCCTCAACGTCGCTGCCGCTCTTACTGCCGTCAGACATTTGGGATACTTGACACACAAACTTAAATACCCCATCCAGCCAAGGCAAACCTATTTAATAGGCCACTAAAACCCCAAAAATGAACTGCTTATTAGAGACCGTGGCCTCCGTGTGGATGCTCTCCCTGAAGCAGGTCTACAGCGCAGTAACACAAAAGACCTTACATTAAACTTTCAACACTAAACTTTAACACTCAATATGAACACCTTTATTTGAATTCTAATACCTTCTCACCGGGATGCATCCCTATGGCATAAAGCAGGCCTACCAGCGCCCCCTTGGCGGGCTGGGGTCCACCAGGACCATCTCTCCCCCCTGACCCGGGTGGGGGTCGCAGCGGTAGTCCCAGAAGAGCTGAGTCCCCTTGGGAATGGCCTCAGTTGCGCGGAAGAACGCCACTACTGGAGTCTCCCCTGGCCCTGGCTTCACCCCCCTTTGCTGGAGGACGTAGTTGGCGACGCCGTCCGGCTTGGGGTGGATGAACAGGGCGCAGTTGGGGTTCCTGCTGGCGTTGGAGAAGCCAGCCACGTTCCTGGTGTATTCCACATAGTATTTCCAGGTCAACTCCTGGGTGACCTTGGAGTTGATGCCCAGCCTGCCAGGGAGCGTCAGGATGTGCGTGCCATAGTCTACAGGAAGTCTTCCCCTGGAGCAGGGCTCAAGGTACTCCAGCTTCCCGCCGTAGACAAAGACGACAGTGCCTTTTGGGACGTCCTCACCTGTGAAGACCCCCACTCCACAAAGGGCTGTGTAGAAAAGGTAGACCAAGGCGGTCTCCTCCCTCTCACCCCTCTCGTTGATGAAGGGACATCGTCCTACCAGGACACGCTGGTACTCTCCGTCGCGCTTTACTGTGGGGTCGCACTCCTCCTCAGTGCGCGCAGCCAACAGGTCGTCTCGCGCAGCCCCCCCTTCACCATGCCCCCCCCCCGCTCCCTGCTCGGGTCTGGCCAGCCTTCTCTCCCTAGGGGAATCCGGGATGTAGATCACCTCTGGTATGGGAGGCCTTCCTGGCTCGTCTAGCGTCAGGTCTATAATTTCAGACATATGTCAAACACATTCTCACACTACCCAGACCCCTCCTTAAATACGCCTTTATTAACTCAAATTCACTCGTCCCCGCTGGGGGAGGCGGGCTCCTTGCGCTTGCTGCCAGCCCATCCAGCCAAGGCAAAACCTATTTAATAGACCAGAGCAAACCAAAAAATGAACTGCTTTCTGGAAACCGTGGCCTCAGTGTGGATGCTCTCCTTAAAGCAGGTCTACAGCGCAGTCCCGACAGAGGACACGTGCGTCCAGGAGGGGCTCGAGTCCTGCCGCGCAAGCCTGGAGCAGAGGGGCGTGGACCTGGCAGAGGCTGTGAAGCGGATGGGGAACGAGGCCCTGAGGAGGAGACAACTGGGGGATCTGACGGGGGCCAAGGCCAAGCTGATCGAGAGGAAGAGGGGCCTGAAGCGCCTGGATAAACTCAGGAGCAGCCTGACCCTCGTGGATTCTCAATTGGAGGCCCTAAGGACCACGGAGCTGGACAAGGAGCTCATGCAGACTCTCATCGCCTCCAGCGCTGCGCTCAAAAAGGCTGGGGTGGGGAAGGGCGTAAAGGAGGCAGAGCAGGTCATGTCAGAACTGGACGAGCAGCTGAGGGAGTCAGGCGAGCTCACATCCGTGCTGGCCGGGTCATTGAACGACGATTATGATATAGATATCGACGAGGAGTTTGAGGCGCTGGAGATGGAGAAGCCAGTCCAGCCAGTATACTCAAGTGTCAGGCAGACCCAGCCTGTGACGGTCAATGGACTGGAGGAGACTGTCCAGCCCGCCCAACTCAGCCTTGTCTCATCTTAACTTGCATCCTGATCCCTATTAAATATTCTAAACGACCCCCCCGTTGGAGCGGCCACAGCCTTGGCTATCAGGAGCGAGAGCCGTCTCTCCATGGACTTGCACAGCTCCTCCTTTGGGATGGCCTCGTCCTTACTGGCAGACTCTAGAAAGTTGCTGGCCTCAAGGAGCGCGTCTAGGAAATTAGGGGGGTAACACGCCATTTGTACTATGTCTAATTTTTACACACTCTACTCTGTCACACAAGAGTCTTTTTTTAAATGGGGTTTTACTTTTCAATTCCAAACTTCAAACCCCACCATCCTGATTCCAGCCATAGCCACAGCAGTAACAGCCACAATGGCAACACAAATCACACAGCCCCAACCAACACAAATCACACAGCCCCAATCATCACAGCCCTCGTGCGGATCCCAGCCTTGAAGTCCTCCAGCATCTGTGCGCCACCATACGCTGCAAGCTTAGCCTGGAGCTTCTCGATATTCGTGATGAATATCGCAATGACATCCTGATTCTCCCCACCAACCTGGTCCATTGCATCGTAGAGCCCAAACAGAGCCATCTTAATATCCCTGATAGCGCGCTCCTTGTCAGGGGTCTTGTGGGCCATAAAGGTCACCCAGTATTTGTCAAGGGTAGCCTCAAACCCAGCAGTGAGCTCATGGGGTACCTCCTCAAAAGTGTGGTTGGCAGACTGAACAACAGAGTCACAGATCGCCCTGAACTCAGTGAGTATCTGATTGGACGACTCGATGAGAGCAGTCTCGATTTGGCCATTTGGGTTTGAAAATATATGTGCTGGGAAGCGCGTGATAAAATATGAGGAAAGGTAGATCCTGGTGAACTTTGGCTCGTTACGGAATGTTGTGACAGGTCCTGTAGGGTTGTGGCGATCATGCACCTTGTCACAGAGTACCTCCAGGCAGCATTTGGTTGCAACAAGCAGTGGAGTCATTCTCAACTTCAGATTAAGGCCCTCAAATGTCTCCCCCTCGATAGTCTGTATCTCAGATAGGTAGTTCTCCACAGCAACCATAACATGGTTCGGGACAACTGCAGTTGGGGCTGGAATGGTGTTTGGCATCGTGGCGTTTGGCAGTTTGGGCGTGGAGCGCTTCATATATAGCCATTTTTTTAGTAAAAAAAGTAAGAAGAAAGTAAAAAAAAGTAAAAAAAAAGTAAAAAAAAAGTAAAAAAAAGTAAAAAAGTAAAAAAAGTAAAAAAAAGTAAAAAAAAGTTTAAAAAAAAAGTAAAAAAAGTAAAAAAGGTAAAAAAAAGTCTACATAAAAGAAACCAAGTCCACAGACATCAACCAAAATGGCACGCAAAAACCACCCTTCAGCTCAGAACAAAAATGTTGGAAAGAAGGCACCCAGGTTTGCTGGCAAGAGGACTCCGCAGCTGTATGCAGCTGTTGCAGGGCAGGAAGCTGAGGGCGTGGCATCCAACGCCATCCCAAAAATGAAGGCTCGCAAGGAAGGCATGAGCAATGAGGAATGGCAGAAAAAAATTGCCAAGGCTGCACAGAAGGCTAGCGGACTTCACATCAAGAAGCAGTACCGCTACCGCCCTGGCACTGTGGCGCTCCGTGAGATCCGTCAGTACCAAAAGTCTGGAGACACTCTTCTCCGCAAGATGCCCTTCCAGCGTCTTGTGAAGGATATTGCCCAGGACTTTATTTCAGACCTTCGCTTCCAAGCCAAGGCCATTCTGGCCCTCCAGGAAGCCTCAGAGGCCTACCTGGTTGGTCTCTTCCAAGACACCAACCTCTGTGCCATCCACGCCAAACGCGTGACCATCTTTCCCAAGGACATTCAGCTGGCCCGTCGGATCCGTGGCGAGCGTTCCTAAAGGTATTTTAAAAATATATTTATTCCTTTTTAACCTTGGTTTGGTTTGAATTTGGGGCCCAAAATTGAATTCCAACTGAATTTCATGTACTCGCAGGCCTTCATCGTCCCCCCAGTCTTCCATGACCATCTGTACTATCCAAGTCAAAAAGGCTGGTCCCTTTGGGCTGAACATGATCTGGACAACGCCTTCCTCCCCTTTCGAGGGTGCCATTTGGAATCCATTTGGCTGGATTGTTGTGAATGAATTCAGACTTGGTCTATAAATAGACTCTTTTGTGTCTTTGTGTATGATTTCCTTAAATTCATGGGGCTGCCTTTTGTTCGCGCTACATGTCAACGCTGACTATAATTATTATAAAGGGAGGGCAATTGTAAATTGTGTTCCAGCGCTTTATGTGGATGGTACCTATTACTGTTCAAATGAACATGAAGGTTGGGGTGGAGGGGGTGAGTATCATACCTCAGAGGCAGATTACCTATGCTGGAGAAACTTAAATGAGGAATGTCGCTGTGCTGACTGTGGACCAGCTGGGACGCAATGTCAGGAGAGGAGGTGTGACGACAGCGTAGGGGTTTTCGATAACAACGGTGTGTGCTCGCAGTACACCACCTACACCAACTGCTACTCTACCTATTCCACTTGTGATTCATGCCCTATTACACAGCAAAGAGTTGGCTGCGCTCGCACTAGCGCTGGCACGTGCCAGCCCTGCTTCTCCACGGGCGTCCCTCCTGCAGGCACTTTCTTTGTAAGCACCCCCAACAATGTATGCAAGACACAGCAGTGCACGCCAGTGGCTCCTGGGCAGTGGGTGAAGACTCCATGCTCTCCCACTGCCGACATGGTGCCTGGGGGCTGCGCGGAATACCCAGGGAAAGGGGCTGTGCCTGGCAACCAGCTATCTCTTAACAACGTACCAGGAAAGGACTTTTGGTACTGCCCTGGCAACGGGGTGATAAGCCTGCTCCCCTCCAACTCGCATCCGATAAACGGGTACAGTTCATACGCTTGCGACGACGGCTACTACCAGAACAGCGCAGGCCAGTGCAAGCAGTGCCTCCCAGGGTCCTGCTGCATGTACGGGCAGAGCTTCATATGCCCTGCTGGCTACTACAGCCAGGACAAGGGCAACTCGGTCTGCACCCTATGCACGACCTCCTGCCCTGTCAGCCAGCTGCCCGTCCTTTGCCAGCAGGGGAGCACCTTTGACCAGGGCTGCGTGCCGTGCGGCATGTGCGGGTACTCTGAGCAGTACGGCCATATATGCATGGAGGACTCGGCCCCGTTCAAATCGATGCCAGGGATTTGCACTCCAACAGCACCGAGTCCAACGCCTACCTCCCCCAGTGTGGCGGTATGCCAGTAAAGGTTCTAATCCTTCTTAGAAATGCAAATGTTTGCTCTTTCCTTGTCCGTGAAATATATAAGATATATAAGCATACAAAATAATATTTTGCCGGTATGCTCACCTCCATCACCTTTTGTCCTGCCTTGGCGGGGGGTCTCATCCTTTTTTTTATCCTAGAGCGGATGGTGTGCGCCATATTGGGACTCTTTAAGAGCCCAGAGTCCGTAGCTGACAGCCTCAAGCAGGCCACCAGCTCCGACTTCCTAGTGTACCTCCTTGAGACACTGTGCCACTTTCTGTTCAGCGGGCTGTACGCAGCTGTCAACCTGGCCTCGTCCCTGCTCAGCGTGCTCACATGGGCGTGTGTGGTGCTCATGATGGGCTCCGTGCTCTACGTGTGCTACGAGCAGTCCCCGTGGGTCTGGACCGATCTCATCAGGGCCTATAACGCCTTTTTTGGCCCCTTTTTTCAGAGCACGGTCATCCAGATCCTGAACCTCTTCAACATGGTCTTCAAGGGGCTTATCCCCTTGTGGAACAGCGTCTTCTTCTTCATCAGCAGGAGCCTGCAGGGCTACCTTCTCCCCGTGATGATCCAGGAGGCGTCGACCTTTGAGTCCCTTGGGGCGTCCCTCTTCGAGCTCGCCAAAACACTGTGCGTTTCGCTCTTCAGCTGGATGCAGTCTGTTGTGGTGGACTGCCCCCTGTCCCAGGGCGAGGCCTGCTTCGACACCTCTGGGCGCACCCTGGACCTTGTCACCCCCATGGCCAGCCTCAGGGACGCAGTCATCTCCTGCGTGGCGTTTGCGCACACGATCTGCACCCCAGTGGGCCCCCTCGTGGACATCCTGACCTATCCGTTTATGGACCTCAATTTTGCTACAGGCGTGCACAGCCTGGTCAACGCTGTCCTCTACCTCTTCGTCCAATCCCCCGACGTCACTGTCATGCGCTGTGCTCGGTACGGGCAGGAGGCGTCGCTGATGTGCACCCCCGACCTTGAGCCCGTCTTCTCCTTCCTAGTTTCAGGGGTTGGCAGCCTGGGGATCATGGTGGACAACTGGCTGGACGTGGTCTACGTGGTCGTGCAAGGCGTGCTAGGATTTCCCACCCACTGCCAGACCTCCATGGCCCCACCCTTCCTCTACAACTCCACCCTGGGATCGTCCCTTTTCGGAGAGAACAGAACAGGCATAGTAGGGCTCACGGGCTGGCTGATGGCCGTCACGGACGGGTGGGTGGTCGCCTACTACGGGCGCGGAAGTATGCGCGTGTCCTCCTGGCCCTCCCCTGTCAATATCAGCTACGGCCTTGCAGCGGTAACATACGCCAGGTCCTCCAACCTGGATGTTACCCGCCTGTCCTCCTCTTCCTATGCCAGCAGCACAGCCATCCTGGGGTGCTCGTGCTCTAACGCAAACGGTCTAAAGGGGGGAAGCGGCCAGGGCAGCCAAGGCATGAACATCCAATGCACTATCCTCCCCTACGAGGGCCTGCTGGCCAATCAATCCACGAGTATCCAGGTGTTTTCCCAGCAGGCTGGCAACCTGGCCTGCTCGGATGTGGATATCATAGTCCAGTCCGTGCGCTGGCCTGCCACACGGTTCACATCAGCAACCACCACAGCCCCTGATTGCGCCCTCGCTTCATCGTGCAACCAGGTCGACGCCACCATATGGGTGATCCCCAGGGCAGGCTGCGGCCCCGAGAGCTCCACCTGCGCGTGCTTCCCCTTTTGCATGGCCTCCCGCCTGACAGCGTCCCAGGCCTCGCCTTTGGTATTGTACGGGGCGGAGGAGTGGCGGAACAAGGTGTACATGGTGAGGAGGGACTGCAACCTCCAGTCCAGCACCCCACAGCTGCAGGTCACCGTCACTGTGTCTGATGCTGCTGGGGCAGCCAGCTCTGGCGTCTCCTCAACCCAGCAGGGCGTGGGGTCGCCCCAGTTTGTGGTGGGAGGGGCTGTATCCTGCACGGATAATCTGCTGGTGACAAGCCAGGTCAACAGATCCCTGCACCCCGCCTACGATGCACCCACCCCAGCGTTCCTAAGGGACCCTTTGGCCCCTTTTGTGATCACTGGAGATACCTTGTTCACCTCCATC
>Ga0214192_1000813_pt1 | contig 18449 bp, 25 predicted proteins | sample TroBogEpilimnion_44_FD_153030 | JGI IMG/M metagenome (GOLD analysis project Ga0214192, IMG submission 153030) | Freshwater microbial communities from Trout Bog Lake, WI - 29JUL2008 epilimnion | ecosystem: Environmental > Aquatic > Freshwater > Lake > Epilimnion/Euphotic zone | place: Trout Bog... | reverse complement strand
TTGTTGCTGCAAAGATCCGTATGAACCAGCTTGGTGAGGCCGCTCGCGTTGTTATCCTTGGACCGCAGCGCGTTATCGGTCAGTGGCAGTACAGCATCGTTCAGTTGACCCAGTATCAGCGTCCCGGCGCAGGTTCTGCTTCTACTGCACAGACGCTTGAGCAGGTCATTGGCTGGAGCGGTGACGATCTGGAATTCGGTTCCGACGATACCCTTATTGGTAAGGGCGCTGGCGGCACTGATGCAGTCCTGATTGTTATCCCGGAAATAAAGGTTCCGTTTGTTGGTTCACAGCCGAACACCAACATTTTCGCAACTCTGACTCCGAGCCTTCAGGCAACGACTCTGCAGCTTTCCAACGTAGCGGCTCCGATTGAAATCACTTCTCCGCTGCCTGATGGTGCGCTGTCAACTCTGTCTGAAATGAGGGCAACTCCTGGCTGGGCTATTCGCTCACAGGGCACGACCATCATCTCGATGCAGTACAGCTAAAAGCGATATTGGGAGCGGGGTATAATAGCCCCGCTTTCAACTAAACAGGGAATAATGATGGCTAATTTATTTATCGCTAACGTATCTACTCAGGATCATGTGTTCCATTGGACGCTTCCTGAAGGTCCCAAAATCTTCAGTATGCCGATTGCGGCGGGTGGACAAGCGCAGGTTCTGCGCGATGCACATGATATTGATATCAGCTTCGTTGTAAATCACCATAAGAAATATGGTTTGGTTAGCATTGAAGACGCTAAAAAAGCAGGTCGAGATTCGACCAAGATTTCTCTGGTCTACTCGGATAAGCCGATTCCTCTTGAAGTATTTGGTGTAGTAGACGAAACGAATCAGGATATCCTTGCGGATCAGATTCAGCGCAACAAGGAAGAAACGGCTTACGGAATGATTAAGTCCATTGAGACTAATCCTGACTTGCGTGAAGGCGTTAAGGCCGTCGAGCTTGAGATCATTGAAGACACTCCCAAGGAGAATGATCGCAAAGGCAAGTCGATGGTTAAGCAAAAGTTTAGTCACCAAATCAAGAGCTAATTATGGATGGACCGACTCTCACTGGTTATGTCAGCTTTATCCGCAACATTATGGGTATTGACACTACCCTATTGCCAGATGGAAGTCCGGTCATCGAGTTCTCGTACAACTTTGCCCTGAATATCTGCACGGACTTACTTTCTGTAATTCCTCAGATACCAGGGCAATTTCTGTACATCACGGCTGTTTATAACCTTGCAGGTGACACATTGCTCACTTATGCACAGGATCAGTCAGGGCAGACTTTCTTCGCACAGGCACAACAGAAATATCAGCTAAAGGCATTTGTTTCTGGCGTTGTATCATTCGCTGGTGATGAAGGAACTCAGTCCACCCTATCGGTTCCAGAGGCTCTTAAAGGTCTTACGATTGGAAACCTACAGAATTTAAAAACCCCATACGGTAGAACGTATCTTCAGATTGCACAGGACTTCGGCTCACTCAGCCTTCTGGGTGTAGCATGAAACTTGTCCTAGGCGTTAATCCTACTTCCTATTCAGACCCAAAAGGGATTGAAGGAAACATGGACCCTGACGTTGTAGCAGTCGCTCAAGCGATTGAGAGAAAGTACAAGCTGATGGGCAAGTTTGTTGAAATGAATCAACGGCTTGTAGGGGATGCTGTCGCTGAAATGGCGATCAAAAAACTAGAGGGCAATGATATCAATGAAGCGTCTGTACGCAAGATATCTTCTGCTTTCAAAGATGCTTTACAGTTAAAGCTGTTTGACGGAAAGATCCCAGGTGTTGCCACCAAAGCGGCTAATGTCGGAAAGAGATGGCGCAAGAATAGCCCTAATCGCGGCTTCAATCGCCCATCTTTTATTGATACTGGAACCTATAAAGCGGCTATGGATGCGGTGATAAAGGATGCCTAATCTCGATCTTGGCGGCAATTTCCCGGAAAACCCGTTAGCCGCTGCCTTAGTAGCTGGCCTAGGGTCAATCAGTCAGCATCAAGAGATTACGTTTGTCTCGTATACGCGATACATCCTTCCTCTAGATGGAACTGTCTTCTGGATCAAAGATCCTGGCACCGCTCCAATCTCCGTATTTGGATCATTCCATTACAACACCGAGCAAAGGCAAGAACTTGATAAGACAATTGCTTATCAAAACATTCTTCTGACAACTCCTATAGAGATTGCAGACTTTAATGGTGTTCAGCCTAGCCAGATGTGGCTGGGTCAGGGACCAGATTTCCAGTTTAGTTTCTCATCTCACAACAACTATTATGAACAAGCAAACCTGTGGCATTACACAGGTCAGGCCGTATACCCTGAAATGTATACGCAGGTTCTACAGGACTTTTCAGAATTACCGACTGCTCCTGTAGTCTCCAATAGTTTGCCTATATGGATGGCTCTGAACAACTTTGGGCCTGTTTACCCGTCTTATCTTGTTCCTGAGAATATCGTTCCTCCATACATTGTCTGCCATATTGATCCTATGGCAACTAATCAGATGCAGCCTATTCCTCTTCTCAATGATGTAGGGACATGGCAATTGATGTCAGACAAGGTTCGATTAGTTATTTATGGTTTTGACAATCAAACAGTGCAAAACTATCTCCAGTATATTGTCAATTCGTCCTTAGATGGGTCGTTTGGCATTATGAAAATGGGTATGGTCGCGAGGGATGGTAAGCACATTCAGTCAGAATTGAATGCGTTAGGCCAACAGAAATTCGTTGATTTAGAAGTAAGTTATAATCAACACGCTGTATATCAAACCGCGCTGAACTATATTCGTCGTACTTTGCCCGTTCCTATCTATATTAACCCCCCGTAGGAGTTACTGATATGCCACAAGGTCCTTTCCAAACTACTTCACTGGGCAATGCAACCAGCAGCGCCCTTGATCTTACTGCAGCCACCGTAGTTAAAGCTACTCCGGGCTTTGCCGTAACTATCTCTGTTCTTGCCACTAGCTCTACTGCTGGCGCAATCTATGATGCGAAGCTAACCACCGGCAATACTGTTGCAAACCAGATCGCTGTTATTCCTGCAACTGTTGGCAACTATGTTGTTAATTTCCCTGCAAAAGTGGGAATTACTGTTGCTCCCGGTACAGGACAGACTGTAGCAATCTCTTACAATTAAGGGGTAAGTCATGGCTTCTTTTAACCAAATCGTACAGACAAATATCTCTGTGCAGGTAGCGCCCGCTCCGACGAGCTACTTAAATACAGCGGCTATTGTCTCTATCGGTGGTACTACTCTAGCAGCAGGTACTACGCGATATATTTCTGCGTCTGGTCAGCTTGAGTCGATTCTGCAATCCGAGCTTGCGGTTTCTACTGCCACTTGGTCTTCAGGCATTGTTACTCTGGTTACTTCTGCTCATGGCATTCCGGTAGGAACAACTACGACCATTAATGTCTCTGGTTGTACTCCTGCTGGCTATAACGGCACGTTTGTCGCAACGGCAGCTACTACCACTGAGTTCACTTATGCGGTAGCAACCAATCCGGGTACGCTTACCGGAAGTGGCACTGTAGAAACGGGTCCGACTCTTTATCTTGAAGCCGCTGATGCAACTTGGTGGGCACAAGGAAATAGTCAGGTCGGATATTACGTCTATGAGGCTGGCACTGCGGCATCAGCCGCAGTCCTGACTTCAGTGCAGACGTATCTTGCCGCCAATCCGCAAACGATCTATAACTGGGGCTTCCTTCCGGGCATTGATTCTGATGCAACTGATGCTGAAGCATTCTTCACGCTCTACAACAGCTATCAGTCATTACAGAAGTTCTATCTTCCGGTTACGGCAGCAACGTATGCAACGTGGGCAACTCAGAGTCAGCTTTTGAATGTGTTTGCTTTCATTCAGTCTCCCGGCGCTAATGCGAACACGGAACTGGATAGCGTTTCATTCATGCAATACATGACTGCTTTCAAGCCATCTGCTTCCAACAAACTTCCTCCGTCTCAGTATCGGTATCTGAGTGGTGTGACGGCTTATGCGCCGCTGACATCGACTCTTACCAATGCGTTTCTTTCTGGCAATATCAATTTCGTTACGACTGGCGCTGAAGGCGGCATTTCAAATACGATTATTGTTGCCGGTAAGAACCTGAACGGTACTCCTGCCAATGTCGCTTACTCAATCGACTGGGTACAGGTCAATATCAATCTTGCGGTATCAAATGCAGTTATTAATGGAAGCAACAATACGTTGAATCCGTTGTACTACAATCAAGATGGTATTAACTCGCTTCAGCAGGTTGCTGCAACAGTTGGTAATCAGGCAGTTCAAAGTGGACTGGCGTTAGGCCAGGTCATCACGACTTCTCTTGATCCGGTTACGTTCATTTCCAACATTGATGCGGGTTTGTATGCTGGCAATTTTGTCATCAATGCGATTCCGTTCAATACCTATGTCGCTGAAAATCCTGCTGATTACGCCAATCAGTTGTATGCTGGCTTCCAAGTGGCCTATACGCCGCAGTACGGATTCCAGACCATCGTGTTCAACATTCTCGTAACGCAGTTTGCCTAGGAGTAAAGCATGGCTACTAATCCGCTTTTGATCCCCGGCAATTTGAACAGAATCCGTGGGACCGTTTTGGTCCCCGGTAACACGGGACTCAGTATCACTGCACCTTACCTTGGAAAGGAAGGTATCGTTATCGCTCCGCAGACTGCTGTTGTCACGCAGTTTCAGGGAATGACCACGATTGTGAACTCTGAAGAACCGTATCAGATTGTCAATGTGACCGCTAACATCATGAAGTCTTTGGCTCTGTCTGCTGCATATATCAGCCAGATCCAGAAGTCTCCTACGATTGGCACTATAACCATTACCCCGGATACGGGAACGATGGCTCCGTTTACCTTGTATAACGTAGCTATCACCAACTGGGCGCAGATCAGCATGGCGGGTACGCAACCTGACTTTGCGATCACGTTCTCAGGTCAGTTCAATACTTCAAACGACCTCTGGCAGTTGGTATAAAAGAATAGAGTCGGATAGGGTCATCCCCGAATAGCAGACCCTGCTGCTTTCCGACTCTTCCTTTCAGGGTTCAATATAGGGAATTGAAATGAAGATTAACAAAGACTTGAATATCGTCTTGAGATTAACGGATGAAGATGGAAATCCAATCATTGTCCACTCAACTCCTCTGGCTACTTCTGTTTTTGAAGCCAACTGGAGGCTGTTCAAGGAAGCCTATGATGAAATGTCATCAGGAAAGGCTATGATTTCATCCGTTGTTCTTGCCAAAAGAATCTTTCTTGAAGCCGGTGAGAGCATTGGAAAAGAGGCCGAGGCCAGAGATATTCTCCTTAACATTGCGGGTGCTACATTTGTGTACACCACCAAGCCAATACTGCTTGAGCAGTCTAATGTTTCAAATGACATGAAAGACGAGATTCTGAGCCGCCTTGTTTTTTTTATCTGCTATCGTCGGCACATATTCCCATCGATGCTGAAGGACTGGATTTCAGTCATGCAAACTGCGCTCAGTTTGGAACTTACATCATCCACTGCTTCGGAGTGCTGGCCTTCATCGACGATATCGACCACGGCAGAACCTACTGGTCCTACGGGAGCATCATCTCCGATTTAATGGAGTCAGTTCGCACTTATCATTTCAAAGAAGTTTTTGAATGGGAGTGCGTAGCAGAATTTAGGAGCAGATATGGCAATCGAATCGGTCATTGAGTTAAAAGTAGTTGGTCTTGATGAGCTTGAAGCAAGACTCAAGGCTCTCAATGAAATGACGATTCGGTTTGGGGGCGGCAGTAATGCGCCGTCCTCTCCTGAAGAGAAAGAGGCCAAGGAAAAGGAAAAGGCTGAAAAGAAACAAGCCAAGGATGAGGCCACCAAAAAGAAAGATGAAGACAAGAAGGCGCTTGCCGCTCAAAAGGAATTCACTAAGCAACAAGACATCCTGAGAAGGAAACAGGAAGATTTCTCCAAATCCATTGGCAAACTAACAATGGATATGAGCAAGTTCAGCGCAAATCTTGTTCTGGATACTGGAAAGAAATTAGGTGGAGCGTTTTTAAGTCTCACCAAGTCAATTGTTGGCGCTGGTGGACTCCTAGCCAGCATTGGGTCAGTAATCTCTCTGGCGGGGCTTATACGGGCCTCACAGGATATTTCTCGACGGACATTCCAGGCTACCGGATATGGGATCATGAATCCCAATGTCATTGGTAGACTGCAAGCCACTTATGGCAAGTTCTCTGACGTTTCTGGTGGGTTAGCCGCTCTTACTGAAGGCGCATACAATCCCGCCTCTATCACAATGGGCGCTCTTTCTAACGTTATGTCTCGCGTAGGCATGAATGTATCCGCTCCAGAACTAAGGAGTATGGAATCAGAAAAGCGTTATCAGATGGTATCTGAGGCACTATTCAAGGCATCCAAGAATCAACAGTTATTTGAGATGCTGTCCAATCCTATTCTCGTTGAAAGGATGGGGCTAGAAGGGCTTGCTGGACCAGAAATCATGCAACGCTACCGCTCATACAGCCAAGGCCAATTTAATGAACTGAGAGGTATCGGGGAGAGCCGTAGAGGTATTCTTGAGATGCCGACTGAGACTCGCTTTGCGTATGAAAGATTTGGCGCTCAACGCGAGACTGGCATGGCGGCTATGGAGAATCAACTCCTTATAGCGATGCAACCTGTACTTGAGCCTATCAATCGCGTATTTACTGCTGTAGCCACAAACCTGATGAAGGGATCTGGAGCCTTCAAGGACTTCATTGAGGGTCTTACAGAAGACATTAATATGCTTGCAGAGGCCATCTCCACGGGAAAATGGGAAGCCTTGTTTGCCAACATACAAAAGCAGATACAGCCTTTTGCAGAGTCGGCGTGGAAGTGGATTCAGAACAGGGCTGGAGAGGCTTGGGATCATATCGTTCAGGCTTTTTTGGATAAGTTTAAGCCGCTTTCTGAGTGGATTGATAAGATCACAAACAGTGAATTCTATAAGCTGATCTCAAAGGTCGCAGAGATTGGATTCACATTGTTAGAGTGGAATGCAAAGTTAGGACTTGGTGCGCTAGAAGCTGGCGCTAAAGGCGTTAATGATTATGTCACACCGGCTATTGAAAAAGCGGCTGGCGTAGCTAATGTAGCTGGAGGCAAGATTTCTAGTGCCGCTGGATCTGCATGGGATTATGCAAAGAAAGTGGCAAAAGATTTGGGTCTTGATGAAAGCATTTTCACAAGTATGCTTTTTCAAGAAAGCGGAGGAAACACCAAGGCCATCAGCAAGAAAGGCGCTATGGGATTCGGACAGCTTATGCCTGGAACTGCCAAAATGTATGGCGTCACAGATCCCCTTGATCCTTACCAAAACATTCTTGCGTCAGGAAAATACCTGAAACAGAATCTTGAGGACTTTGGCTCCTATGATCTTGCTCTTGCGGCATACAATGCTGGTCCGGGCCGAGTTAAACAGTACGGAAACCAGATACCACCATTTCAGGAGACTCGGAATTACGTCAGCAATATCATGAATTCCGCCAGAAAGAGCGCATTCCGCAATGGATCACTCCCATCCGCTTCCTATATGCCGTCAGGGATGACCGGAGGAACAACGGGAATGTCACCTGTATTCACTATTCGCAACTACAATAACCCGGAAAACAGCGCGTCTTGGTCCTTCTCAAGTCAGTTTGGTCAGTTAAACACCGATAATCCCAATTACTAATGAGATACTACAGGCTCGAATTTGTAAATCCTCAGACCGGCGAAATCGCTGATGTCATTAATTCAAATGATGTCTACAATAATTATGCTGTCTTTGAGTCGCATCCGAATGGCATTTACAATCCAGGCTGCCTAGAAATCTCATTTGATTGTGTCATTACCGAGAGTGGCTTATCAGCACAGCCATATCACATCACGTTGCACAATGTGCCAAAGTCAATGCTTGGGATGGCTAGACTCTACAACTCTCTTGACTGCAATCTCTATGCAGGATTCAAGACGGGTCTGCCATTAGCAAATCCATACCAATCTGGCCTGATCGCAAAAGGAACGGTACAGGGATGCTACGGGAACTGGGCTGGAACAAATCTGACGATGGACTTCCTCATCAACCCTGTTCCTAGGGCTGGATCTCCATACCTGAATCTCTCTGCAAACATATATTCCACAACACCGCAGTTCTATTCATTTTCTTGGACTCCCCCAAATGGAAATCAGGGTGGAACGTTTATTGAGAAGCTAGATTCGTTTTTTAGGAATCTGGGATATGCGGGATGTGTTGGTAACATTGACGCGAACAATAAATATGGCATCAACGCAATGCCTAAGTTTTCTCTTGTATACACAACGATGGAGAAGTTTGCCGCTGCCATTCAAAGGCAGACACAGCTTCAAAATCCACCTAATTCGATCAACCCATCGCAAGCTCAAAACAACGCCTTGATCGGAAACTTTCAGCCTTATACGGGTGTGGTTCTTTATGCTGATCCGGTGTCCAACTATGTAATTGCTTGTGATGGCACTGCTCCTCCTCCCGCAAATCCATCATCAGCGGCGGCATCAGCCATAACAAAGTTACAGCTACAAGAGTTTGTTGGACAACCGACTTGGATATCAGCCGCAGGGATCATTCAGTCGATACATCCGATGAGAAATGACATTCGGGTAAACAACTTTATTCAATACCCAAACGGCATCCAGTCTAATATCATTGTTCCCGCATCAAGCACCACAGCAAGCCAGTTTTACTACTTCAACGGCGAAAATCTAAAATTGCAGGTGCTGAGAATGCGTCATGTAGGAAGATATCGTGATCCAAGCCCTACCGCATGGGTTACTTATATTGACGCTGATGGTGGCCTGAGAGAAGATCAGTTGAGTCCATATTCAGGCACAAATACGACTGGTCAAATTGCTGCTCAGTCTCCTTATGGATCATTAACAGAAACATTGTTCTAGGAGCGGTAATGAATCCAGTAAGTTCGGCATATACACTCGCCTTCGAATGGAGTCCCATTTATTTTACTGGCGGCATCCTTTCCTCTGTAAGCCCGATCTTTGGGACAGTAGGTCTTCCTATCATTGCCGTAACGGAGGCATTGTCTGTGGCTGGCTCTACTATTCATGGGATATTAAGCAGTGCTAGTGTTGAGCTTCCAAAACAGCCCTTCTTTACTTTCAGGCCGCTTCCAGGCGGATCTTTGTGGAAGTCAGAGATTGCTGAGTTTCCGTTCTATACAAACCAGATTGCAGCTAATTCTCAGGTGCAACAACCTCTGAACATTTCAATGTTGGGTCATTGCCCTGCAAGCAATTCCGCTCCATTCTCAGTCAAACTAGCAACGATGGAGGCGCTTCAGGCGTTCATTCAGGTCCATGTAAACAATGGTGGAACATTCACTGTTGCAACGCCGAGTTACATATTCACAAATTGCCTTCTGACTCAGATGATTGACGTATCGGCAGGTGAATCCAATCAATCGCAAGTATCTTGGCAGTTTGATTTTACGCAGCCATTGCTGACAATAGGTGGCACAGGAAACCCGATATCTGCGTCCCTGTCATCTGGTCTTAGTTCAATCTCAAATGGATCAGTGGTAATGCAATGACAACGATAAATATCCCGCTGACATACGCAACACCGATAAACTTTCAGTCCACATTGGATGGGATTGTTTATAGCTGCACTGTTTATTGGCTGTATTATGGTCAAAGAAGTTATATCAGCATTCAGGATCAATATGGAAACTTGATTGTCAATATAGCCCTGATTGGTAGTTCAACAACGGAAAATGTAAATCCTGTGAACATACTTGCTGGATACTTCAAAACAAGCACTATGTACTACTACCCAGCAAATCAAGTTTTGGTGATATCGCCGTGAATAACTATGGTGCTAGATATCCTATAGGTCAGGGCTTACAACAGATATCTTCATATCAGATCAAGGCCGCACTACAGGAAAGCGGTTGGTCTTTACCTTGTCAAGTGCAATCCGTGAGTGACGATGGATTATTTGTCACTGTATCTATTGCCGTGAACAATCTCTCTGAACTGTTTGCAAATATCACCATACCCATCATGGAATCTCAGTATGTGAGACTTCCTATTCAGAAGGGTGATGTGGGCGTAGCCAGAAAAGCGGATGTCAGTCTTTATCCGATTAGCGGGCAAAGGGACGGCAGCCCAAATTTTGGTCAGGATGGAAACTATGAGGCACTTCTAGCTTTTGAGCCAATATCAACCAAAGGAAGCAAAAATGGGATTTCTGGTTTTCCTGCAAGTTCTGACATAAATTCCACTTGGATTTATGGTCCTGATGGTGTCGTTCTTCAGGATCTCAAAGTAGATGAAAACGGTCATCAGTTGGTAAATGGGAAAATCACCATTTCTAGCAGTGGTGTCACCGTTCAAGACATTACAACGTCTGGAGCAACGCAAACCGTCAACATGATTGCGACGATTGCTAACAATCAGATTCAGTTAAAAGATAAAGATGGAAACTGTGTTGCTACAATCAACAAGACCTCATCAGGCGGCATTACGCTTGCGGTAGGAAATAACAACATCACTGTTAATGCAAGCCAAGCAAGCCTTACATTTGGCTCTAGCAACGTCACAGTCAATGGTAGTGGAGTTTCAATAACAGGAACCCTTACCATAAATGGTCAACCATACACGGCACATACACATTTGGCAGGAACACTTGTATCACCTTCTGGTCCTGTTACTGGAACAACTGGAGGCAAAGTATGAGGGTTTGGGGAAGAACTCCAGCAGGAAACGCGGCTGGATATGTGTGGACGGAAGTTACTACAGACTCTAGCGGATACAATGATGCTGTTTATGTTACGGCACTTTGCCAAGTGCTTCAGCTACAGACTAATGAATCTCCAATGTTTGCAAATTATGGGATTCCAGCGCAAAACAGCATCGCTACGCAAACATTCCCAGATATGGCTGTATACACCACACAGCAACAATACGCGCCCTATTTTGCGCTATTGAAAATCACTAAAGTCAACCAGCTAAACCAGTATAATGTGCCAACGCCTGTATATGATGTTAATGTGATTACCCAGTCTGGTAGCATTATTAACGCATCAGTTCCAATTCCAACCTGAGATAGATTATGTCGCTCCCCGTAGTTATGACTTCTGCTGGCGCAAGCATCCAGAGCGCACAATCGCTGAACTCTCAGATCATTGCTCTTGCAACCGCATCTGATCCGGGATTGACCGCCAATCTACCTGGAACATTGATTGAGGATATTGCCTCTACCGACACTGCTGCCTTGGTGCTTATCGATCAGGCCCAAGTTGAAACGATCAACTCAATGACGCCTTATGGCTGTAATCTCTTTGTATTGAACCAACAAGGACAGCTTGTAGGGATTCAGCAGGGACTTGGGAGCAATACTTCCGTCAATGTAGTTTTCTCTGGAACGCCTGGATATGTCATCCCACAGGGAATCATTGTTTCAGACGGAACCTATCAATACATTTCTCAGGAAGCGAGTGTCATCAACTCTACTGGAGTTAGCAACACTGTTTATTGCGTATCAAACTCAACGGGTTCGTGGGCAGTTCCAGCTAATTCAGTCACAACGATATCATCCTCAATACCGACTGGCGTAACGCTTACGGTTACAAACCCTACAACTGGCAATCCAAGCATCTCCATTCAGTCTCCTGAAGACTACAGGGCGCAAGTTATTGCGGCATATGCCGTAGGTCCTTCTGGAACTGTTTCAGCCATTAAGACGGCAGTAATAAAGGTTACCGGTGTTGTTCAATCGCTTGTAAGTGTCCGTCAGAACAACTATTACTCTCCCGCAAAATGGGAAGTGATTGTTGGCGGTGGAGATCCTTATGCGGTAGCGGATGCTATTTACGCATCATGCGGTGATCCAAATACGCTGTGCGGAAGCACCATGCTAGTGTCTGCTATTACAAAAGCGAATCCGGGTAAGGTCACAACGAATCTGGTTCATGGATTTAATGCTGGTCAGGTTGTTTACATAACTGGGATCGTGGGAATGACGGCCCTGAATGGTGTTGCACTGACGGTAACTCCAGTTTCTGGTGATCCATACTCGTTCACTATTGGTGTAGATACGACTAGCTACGCGACCTATATTTCTGGCGGCATCGTATCCACAAGCTCATCTACAATCACTATTCCTAGAGATGAGTTCATCACCATTTATGACAATCCAGATTCGTATGTGATCCCTTATGTTGTTCCTGTTCAGCAGCCAGTTACACTTGTATTCACTTGGAACACAAATGCTACAACCCCAGTCAGTAACGCATCAATTACTGCGCTTGCGGCACAACCAATATGTGACTATATCAATGCGCTTGGCCCAGGTCAGCCTGTGAACCTATATGAGATACAAGCGGTATTTCAGGCATCCGTATCACCATTGCTTCCAGCATCTGCTATTACACACATGGCTATCGTCATTGCGATAAATGGCATTGTTGTAGTGCCGGTATCCGGTACAAACACTGTAGTTGGCGATCCAGAAGGTTATTATTACATTCAAACCTCAAATGTGACATTTACTCAGGGATAACCTATGAGTCTTCCAACGTCAACAACCAATGTCACGCAAACGATTCCATCGTATCTGTATTTTCAGTACCAGAACGATCCTGATCTTCCATCATTGATCTCTGCGTACAACACGATGACGCAGAATTATCTTGATTGGTTTAATGACGTAAATCTTCCCATATATTCTGGTCTGAATGGCCCGTTGCTTGACTGGGTTGGGCAAGGAATTTATGGGATAGCAAGACCTACTCTGCAAGGTTCATCTTCTTCCTTTGAAGGTCAGATTGCCTCATACACAATTGATGATCTTCCTATTTCTGCGATTGAAAAGATATCAGGCACCACGATTTTTGAAACGCCTGATGATATCTACAAAAGATTGATTACTTGGTTCTATTTCAAGTCGGATGGATTCGCTTTCACAATTCCTTGGCTAAAGAGAAGAATTTACAGATTTCTTTATGGCGCAAACGGGACAAATCCTAGCCCTGTTTTTACGCCAACAATTAGCGTGACATTCACGGAGTCATCTCCTGTTCCGCTTTGCACTATTGCCTTAACGGGAACGCCCTCTCCTGTTACTCAGTATTTCCAGGCGGCTGTCCAAAATGGCGCTCTCGGATTGCCGTTTCGATTTATTTACAACGTCACCATAGTTACATAGGTCCAATATGACAGCGTTGATTGAACTTTACGCAAATAACGCTCATAGCTTGCTTGCAAACTCAATTACGTCTTCTCAGACGACAATTACATTGCAGACGGGTGATGGGGCTAAATTCCCTAATCCCACAGTAGGGGCCCAGTTTTTTAGGATAGCAGTTACTTCTGCATCCAGTCCCGATACCGTTATTGAGATCATGTACTGCACTCAGAGGTCATCAAACACTCTGACAGTTATTCGTGGACAAGAAGGAACAACTGCCCAAGCCTGGAATGTTCTTGATTTGGTAGGAAACATTGCAACAGCGGGGACCTATTCTCAGTTTATCCAGCCTTATTTCGGTATTGATACAGGCTCTGTGAATGCTTATGTGATATCTACGCCGCAAGCATACTCGGCTTATTTCACCGGTATGCCAGCCACGTTTGCAACATTGAATGCAAACACATCGACCACTCCTACATTAAATGTTAATGGTCTTGGTGCGGCTACAATAAAGAATGGTGATGGCTCTGCGATTCTTGCCGGTCAGGTTGCCGCAAACAGTGTTCTTGCAGTCATATATAACAGCAATGATTCATCGTGGAGAATACAAACCCCTTCCTACGATCAGGTAATTAGTTGTTTAGGTTATGTGCCTGTTAAAAGCGTAAATGGCAAAACTGGTGTTGTAAGCCTTACGGTTTCCGATATTCCAGGTGCTGCGCCAATTGATTCACCGACATTTACTGGAAGTCCAAAAGCCCCCACCCCATCCGTTGGTGACAGCTCGACTGATATAGCAACAACAGCATTTGTCGCGACATCATATGCCCCATTGGATTCTCCACATTTAATAGGAACACCGACTGCTCCAACCCCGCCTGCGGGAGATAGCAGCACAAAGATAGCAACAACAGCATTTGCCTTTGCCGCTTCAAGGCCTTGGTTTTATTTGAACTCTGCAACAACGCTTGTAGATCAGTATTACAATGTTGATACAACTATTGGCGGCTTTACATTGACGCTTCCTGCATCACCAACAAAGGGAACAACAATTTCGTTCATGGATTCTGATGGTATGTGGGGAACGAATAACTGGACGCTTGCAGGGAACGGAAACACGATCATGGGTTATTCAACGCCGTTGACCGTTAATGTCTCAGATCAACAATTTTCTATTTGGTATAACGGTTCCGATTGGAGGTTAGTGTAATGCCATTACTTAGTGATTTTCTTTCAGCTACACAATACAACGTATACAACACCGTAACTACGTCTGGAGTATTTAAAAGCTCAATTATATTGTTTGATACAACTCCCGGAACACGAACATTTCAGATCCCTGTAAATGTCACCAAAGTTCGCTTTGCCTGTGTTGGTGGCGGCGCTGGCGGTAGCGCTACTGGCGGTGGTGGCGGCGGTGGCTATTCTGAAATGATTGCCACAGTCACTCCTTTAACTACATTGTCTTATACGGTTGGTGCGGGCGGCGCAGGAGTATCAACGTCTTCTGGCAATAATGGCGGCTCTAGCATTATCAATGGAATGACTGCAACCGGAGGCATTTCAAATAACGGCGCTGGCGGCACAGGATCAGGAGGAACCATAAACACTTCCGGTGGATCATCAAACGGTGGCGGTGGCGCAAGCGGTCACAGATACGGAAATGGCGGGAAAGGCAATGGTGGTGGAGGCGGTGGCTGGATGCAATCATCAGCCGGAGGCGCTGGCGGGAATGGCGGCATTGATGGGTTTGGATTGGGCCTATTTCCCGGAGTCGGGGGGACATATGGGGAATCTTATAATGGAAGCATAGCCATTTCATTTGTCGCATCTCAGGCCGGATACGGATCTGGAGGTGCTTATGCGTATGGTTCAGGTGGTGGTGGAATTGGTGGCGGTGGAGGAACCGGATTCTATCTTTCAGCAGCAGGAGCTACATATCAGTCGATAGGCGCACCCGGCGGTTATGGTGGTGGCGGCGGTTCTGGCTCGGGCACTTCGCCAAATGTAGCATCCGGAGGATCGGGTGGAAATGGCATTGTGATTATTGAGATTATCCAATAAGAATCGCTCAATTTCTTCTTGTTATTTTTATTTCATTAAATACAGGATGTTCTTATACATTCAAGGCGAGATTGATTCCAGATGGTGAACCGCAGGATGTGACCTGCAAAGTCAGTCCTGATTCTGAATTACCGGCATTTCCGAAGCCAGCTAATCTGGAAAGTGACGGAAAGATCCTGATGGAAGATTTGACCGCTTACATTTACAATCCGGCAATTAAAATGAATTGCGAGTACTAGGAGATTGGTATGAGTTTGAAAGACAAAATCGAAGCACTTGGTGACTCTATTGGTGAAGACCTGAAGGCCGTTCTCCATGAACTTGCAGTGCTTGCGGGTGCGGTGGCTCCTGTTGCTGAAGCCATTGAAGCGGTTGCGGCTCCAGAGGATGTGGCGGCTACTGCAGCGGCGGCTACAGTGGCTCAAGAGGTAGCGCAGGTCACGCAATGAACATTTTCAGCGCAATCTCCAATGCGACTCAGGTATTCCAGCGGGGTAAATCTATCCCGTGGAGTTCTGTGTTGACGAATACGGAAGCTGGTGCCGCTGCCCTCTATGGATTTTTTTCTGCCCTTGTAGGGCTTCTGAATGCGCTTGGCATCCAGATTGATATGGGCGGCACTGAACTTCATACGATGGCAAATGGCACCACCGCGTTAGCTTCATTGGGCTATGCCGTTTATAGAGCCGCTACCAATCCAGAAACGGGAATAAGTCATGGTGACAAGTAAAGACTGTCTATCCAAATGGGGTGATCCCTTCGCTAACGAGGGGAAGTTTATGGTTCTCTGGGATGTGCCGACTTCATTGGAGGTTGGCGTTATCCCCAAGAAGATCTATTGCAATCGGGCGATGATTGAGCCTCTGACAAAGGCATTTAATAACGTCATTAGTCGAGGTTTGGTTGGTCAGCTCAAAACTTGGGATGGCTGTTTTAACCGCCGACAAAAACGTGGTGGAACTTCCATGTCTCTCCATTCGTGGGGTATAGCGATTGATATTAATGCGGCATGGAATGGGTTTGGTAAAACGCCTGCCATGTCACCAGAACTTGTGAAATGCTTCACGGATGCAGGGTTTGATTGGGGTGGCGTATGGAAGAAGCCAGACGGGATGCACTTCCAGTTATCTACCATCTAACGGTATAATCAATCATGGAATCAAAAGGATGCGTCACATGAATGTTGATTTACCCCCAATTGATGCGGCAACCTTCTGGGGAACCGTGACAACCATTGTTTCAGCCCCCATCTTTTGGGTGTGGCGAAAGATCCGTCATCTGGAAACTAGCTTCGTCACCAAAGAAGAATTTAGTGAACGATTAGATCTTCTGGAAAAATCTAATACCGCCAGAACAGATGCCATACGGAATGATATTTCACGCGTAGAAGCATCTATCAATCTTCTGACAACGCATCTTTTGAATCGCAAATAAGAGGTCCCAATGATTCCACGCGCTCTCACTCAAACAGGCACAGGATCTTCAGCATCTTATGCCGTTAATAGCTTTGTTTCTTCTGTAAATATCGGATTCGGGTGCGTAACTACAGGAACTGTTACATATACCGTTCAGCACACTTTTGATGGAACCAACTGGTTTAACCATCCTGATGTCGCATCAGAAACAACTAATGCAGATGGAAACTATGCTTTCCCGGTGGCAAGCATTCGAGTTACTGTAACGGCTGGAACTGGCTCTGTTGCTGTTACGATTATACAAGCAGGGGTTAACGCACAATGATCGGTGGTGATTCAGTATCCGATTTCGTCAACACGACCTCTGGTGTTGCCCAGGGTGTCACGGCGAAATTTGGAGTCGGCGGCGCTGGTGTAGTGGCTGGCGCTGTATCACCACCACCTAATGTCTACAACCAGAACTCGTCCACTTGGATAGCGATCAACTAATATGGCTACTCAATCCTTTATCATCAAGCGCGGAGCGACTCTGGCATTAGCTGGGACAGTATCTCTTCCTACAGGAGTGTGGACTGCGACTTCTGAAGTAAAGGATCAAACTGGCACTCTGGTATCGACGCTAAACGTCACTCTAACGGCTCCTACGGCCCCATCTACAGTATGGGTGATTCTTATGGGGCAAACATCAGACGATACGCTGACATGGCCTCTTGGTCCATTAAATTGCGATATCCGTTATGTGAGTAGCGGAAATGATGTGATCTATACGCCTACGTTCCAGTTTAATGTTGTGCAGGAAATAACCGATATTTGAGGTAAGCCTTAATGTCTAGCGTTGTCACTTATCTCAACATGGTTGATCCAGCAACGCTGGAAGTTCTTCCGTCTTATCCTCAAGTAACGCTGACAGTTTTCGGCAATGTGCTTCAGGGAGTAACCGGCGTCACCGGAGTTACTGGCGTAACGGGGGCCACAGGAGCGGGCGTAACCGGGGTCACTGGCGTAACGGGTATTACAGGCCTTACAGGACCTACTGGCCCGCAAGGGATAACTGGTGTTACCGGTCCTCAAGGAAATATAGGAATTAGCGGTGTAACCGGCATAACCGGTGTAACTGGTGTCCAAGGCGTCACCGGCATAACTGGTGTTACTGGCGTTACCGGCGTCACAGGGCCAACAGGCATAAGCGGGACTACAGGAGTCACTGGTGTTACCGGCGTTACTGGATTGGGTGTCACGGGCGTTACTGGTGTCACCGGCATTACCGGCGTCACCGGACCGACTGGACCGCAGGGAGCTTCTTTAAACTTAAAAGGTTCAGTACCGAATGCTGCGGCATTGCCCCCGACTGGAAACGCACCTAATGACGCCTATATCACATTAGATACAGGTGATCTTTGGGTATGGAATGGTACTGCATGGTTTGACGCTGGCCACATTGTTGGCCCATCAGGTGCGAAGGGCGTTACTGGTGTTACCGGTGTAACTGGCGTAACTGGCATTACGGGTATTACGGGCACAACTGGTGTCACAGGAATTACCGGCGCAACTGGGTTGTCAGGCGCATTGATCTGGTATGGGCCAAATCCTCCTTCAGATACTGTGACTTATTCGCAGTGGTGGAATACAACCACTGGTAGTGCCTTTGTCTATTACACGGATGTAAATGGCTCCCAGTGGGTTGAGGCTGATTCTGGCGTCATGGGTCCTACTGGGCCTACTGGAGCGGGCGTTACTGGTGTAACAGGGGTTACTGGTGTAACAG